>OLFV01000029.1_pt1 | contig 163627 bp, 142 predicted proteins | sample 1605551 | NCBI WGS metagenome assembly OLFV01 (sample SAMEA3888922, study PRJEB22519) | human gut metagenome | biome: human gut; feature: human-associated habitat; material: faeces | place: Denmark | collected 2011
TTTCAATCCCCTGCTCTACCGACTGAGCTATCCGGGCAACGGGGCGCATTAAACCGTAATCTGCACATCTCGTCAACCTAATTTCAGTAAAAGCGATTCAACTGCTTAAGATTGCGGCAAATCGCTTCTTTTCTGTGTTTCTGTCAGGTCAGTGCACCACCCTGACGGCAGCGGGCGAAGCGCAGGATATCTTCCGCCAGCCGATGTGCGGTGTCGACATCCGCCTGGCTACGATTCACCAGCATTCGGCTTAAACAGCCTTCCAGCACCAGTTCCATCTGCTTTGCTACCATCGCCGGATCGTCAACTTCCAGCGTGGTTAACAGTTCGTGGGTGAAATCGTAGGCCGCGCTTTTTTGCTGATCGGCCAGTTGATGAATAGGGTGGCCAGGATCGGGGTAAAACGTACAGGCAGCGATAAACAGACAGCCCGGATAGCGGTTGTTTTTAACGCACTCCGATAACGCCTGATAACGTGCCAGCAACTTTTGTTCGGCGGTTTGCGTTTCGTCCAGCATCAGCTGACGACGCCAGACATCTATCTGTTGGCTAAGATAACGCAGCGCATCGTAGAGGATTGCCTCTTTGTCTGGCCAGAAGCGGCGTAGCTCGTCCAGTGGATAATCCACACGTTCAGCAACCATCTCCAGCGTGGTGTTGGCAATCCCTTGTAATTCTAATAATTTCAGGGCTTCTCCCAGTACATCTTCACGTTGCACGCTATTTTCCTCCGTCTTTCCCACTGCAAGTGTCGTTCACGGTTGGCGATCGCGCAAATGTGCGCTGAAGGTTTCAGCATCCATAAAGCCCGTGACGCGTGCTTGTGGATGCTCCTGGCCTTGTCCGTCAAAAAAGAGAATTGTCGGTAGGCCAAGGACATTAAGATGCTTTAACAGCGCCACATCTTGTGCGTCGTTGACAGTGACGTTGGCCTGAAGTAAGACCGTATCTGCTAACGCTTTTTGCACCTGCGGGTCGCTGAAGGTGTATTTCTCAAACTCTTTACAGGCGACGCACCAGTCGGCATAGAGATCTAACATCACTGGTTTGCCTTTGGCTTCAACGAGCGCCTGATTTAACTCATCTACTGTTTTGATTTGTGTAAAGTTGAGATGCGTCTGAGTTTGCGCGGTATGTGTTGCACCAAATGCCCAATCCTGAAGTGGGCGCACGCTAACCAATGCCGCTGCCAGCAGGATTATTTGCACCACGCGCATCCAGCCGCGTTTGGCCTGTAGGCTGGTGATAAAGGCCCAGCCAAAGAATGCGACACCAAGCGCCGACCACAAGCGTAATCCCCATATATCACCAATCACTCGCTCCAGCAGGAAGACCGGCAGTGCGAGGATCACAAAACCAAACGCGGTTTTGACTTGTTCCATCCACGGGCCGCTTTTCGGCAGCAAGCGGTTACCAAAGACGGTAATTAGCATCAGCGGCAGGCCCATGCCCAGCGCATAAAGATAAAGCGTGCCGCCGCCCAGCCACATGTTCCCGCTTTGGGCGATATACAGCAGAATCGCGCTAAGCGGTGCAGTGGTGCATGGTGAACAGATCAGTCCGGCAATCGCCCCCATAATAAACACACCGCCAGGTGAGCCGCCCTGTTGGCGATTGCTCATCAGCGTGAGACGTGTTTGCAGCGAAGAGGGGAGTTGCAGAGTAAACAAGCCAAACATTGACATCGCCAGCAAGGTAAAGACGATGGCGAGGCCAATGAGCACGTATGGGTGCTGTAGCGCCGCCTGGAACTGTAACCCTGCGGCGGCAACCACCAGACCCAGCGCCGTGTAAGTCAGCGCCATCCCCTGCACATAAATAAAGGTCAGCAACAATGCTCTGGCAGTGGAAAGCCGCTGTTTACCGCCCAGCACGATGCCAGAAATCAGTGGGTACATTGGCAGCACGCATGGCGTAAAGGCGATACCAATACCGATCAACAACGCCCAGAGCGCGGAAAAGGGCAATTGCGCGGTGGGCTGCTCTTGCTGCGGAACAGACACAGGCTGTGACGCTTCGTTGTTGGCGACCACTTCGCTTAACGGAACGGTTTTGGTTTCTGGCGGATAACAGAAACCGGCATCAGCACAGCCCTGGTAGGTGACAGTTAACGTCGCTCCCGCACTCGCCTGGTTGATGGTTACGGGAAGCGTCAGCCGATCGCGGTAAATCTCGCTTTTGCCGTAAAACTCATCTTCATGCCAGACGCCTTGTGGCAGCTGCACGTCGGCAATTTTCGCGTGTTCCGGCGTAATGCGGATCTGTTTACGGTAGAGGTAGTAACCGTCTTTGATCTGCCAGGTCAGATTCAGGTCATGTTGGTTTTGCTGAAAATCAAAAGCAAAGGCTTGATCCGCGGGGACAAATTGTGAACGTCCCGGCGCGTCGAATAATCCGGCAAAAACGGAAGTGCTGCAAAGTAGCAGGATCAGCGTAAAGATGCGTTGAGCCATGAGAGGTAATCTGTGTCTCCGTGTGTAACAGGTAAAACCAGAAGTTCCGGGGTTTGATATGGATGATGAGACTTCAGGCATTCCAGCAGTGCCTGCTGGTGAGATACGGTAGTTTTTAAAATCATCTGCACTTCGTATTCTTGCTCCAGCTTACCTTCCCAGTAATAGAGAGAGGTAGCGCCGGGGATCAAGGTCGCGCAGGCCGCCAGTTTTTCCGCCAGCACTTTGGCGGCTAAATCCTGGGCTGTCGCTTCATCCGGTGCCGTACATAGCACCACGACAGACGTGGTATTCGAACTTTTTTCATCAAGCATAAACACCTCGCAAGAACAGATGGAACTGCAAGAGAGAGGTCACTATACAACGGACGGGGAAAGGATGTTAGTCGGCGGGAAAGAAAGCGGGGCGTGAACGCCCCGCGATGGGTCATTACAGCATGAAGCTACCCAGCACGAAGCCGAAGCAAACGGCCAGGGCAACACCCAGAGTACCCGGGATGAAGAACGGATGGTTGAAGACGAATTTACCGATACGGGTAGTACCCGTGTCATCCATCTGTACCGCAGCAACCAGCGTCGGGTAGGTCGGCAGAATGAACAGACCAGACACCGCAGCAAAAGAAGCAACAGCGGTCAGCGGAGAAACGTTCAGTGCCAGAGCCATCGGCATCAGTGCTTTTGCGGTTGCAGCCTGAGAGTACAGCAGAGCAGAAGCAAAGAAGAAGATGACGGCCAGCAGCCACGGATGACCCTGAATCACTTCACCAGCGGTATCTTTGATCCAGTCGATGTTGTTGGAAACGAAAGTATCGCCCAGCCACGCAACACCCAGGATACAAATACAGGCGCTCATACCTGCTTTGAAGGTGCTGGAGTTGAGAATGTTGTCGGTATCGACTTTACAGATAACTGTGGTCAGAGTTGCAACGCTGAGCATGATGATCAGGATTGCGTTGGTGGTGTTCATCAGTGGTTTTTCAACCAGACCCATGCTTGGGCTGTTGATGATTGCATAGATAACCACGCCAACTACGCCCAGCAGGAACAGCCAGACGGACGTTTTTGCACCGGATTTGATTTCAATCTGCTTTTCACCGCGCAGTTCAACCAGGCCCTCTTCCAGACGCTTGCGATAAATCGGATCGTCAGAGAGTTTGGAGTTGAACAGCATAGTGACCAGGAAGGACATCACCAGAACCGCCAGCAGGGTGGACGGGATGACCACGGAGAGCAGATGGAGGTAGCTGATGCCATGACCTTCCATCACGGAAGACATGTAAACCACTGCCGCTGAGATTGGCGATGCGGTGATCGCAATCTGCGCGGATACCACTGCAGTAGACAGCGGACGGCAAGGTTTAACGCCTTGTTCCTTCGCAACTTCAGCGATAACTGGCAGTGTCGCCAGAGAGATGTTGCCAGTACCAGCAAAGATAGTCAGGAAATAGGTCACGATCGGTGCGAGGATCGTGATGTATTTCGGGTTACGGCGCAGCAGCTTTTCTGTCTGATGAACCAGATAGTCCAGACCGCCAGCAACCTGCATGGCAGAAATAGCGGCGATAACCGCCATGATAATGGAAATGACATCGAACGGGATGTTACCGGGTTTAACGCCAATAGCGGCAAGAACCAGCACCCCCAATCCGCCTGCAAAACCAATACCTATTCCCCCCAATCTGGCGCCCAAGAAGATCGCCAGCAAAACTATGATGAGTTCTACAACTAGCATATTAGCCTTCCTTGTTTTTAACAAGTTGATATTAAATTGTTATTTTTAAGTTACTGCTCACAAGAAAAAAGGCACGCCATCTGACGTGCCTTCTTTATTTGTACTACCCTGTACGATTACTGTTCGCTTTCATCAGTATAGCGTTTTGCTTTGTAAGCCGGGTGCATCAGATTCTGTACGGAGAAAATATCGTCAAGTTCCGCTTCAGTCAACAGACCGCGTTCCAGAACGACTTCACGTACACTCTTACCGGTTTCGGCACAGATTTTACCCACGATGTCACCGTTGTGGTGACCGATGAACGGGTTCAGGTAAGTAACGATACCGATAGAGTTGTAAACGTAACCTTCGCACACTTCTTTGTTAGCAGTGATGCCGTTAATGCATTTTTCCAGCAGGTTGTAGCAAGCGTTGGTCAGAATGTGAACGGATTCGAACATGGCCTGGCCAATGACTGGCTCCATAACGTTCAACTGCAGCTGACCTGCTTCTGCTGCCATGGTAACAGTGGTGTCGTTACCGATGACTTTGAAGCAGACCTGGTTAACCACTTCCGGAACAACCGGGTTTACTTTAGCTGGCATGATGGAAGAGCCTGCCTGCAGTTCCGGCAGGTTGATCTCGTTCAGGCCGGCACGTGGACCAGAAGAGAGCAAGCGCAGGTCGTTACAGATTTTGGACATCTTCACAGCCAGGCGTTTCAGCGCGCCGTGAACCATAACATAGGCGCCGCAGTCGGAGGTCGCTTCGATCAGGTCTTCAGCTGGTACGCATGGGAAGCCAGTGACTTCAGCCAGTTTTTTCACTGCCAGCGGAGAGTACTCTTTCGGCGTGTTCAGACCAGTACCGATTGCTGTTGCGCCAAGGTTAACTTCCAGCAGCAGTTCAGCGGTACGTTGGATATTTTTCACTTCTTCTTTCAGCAGGATGCTGAAGGCGCGGAATTCCTGACCGAGGGTCATCGGTACTGCGTCCTGCAGCTGGGTACGACCCATTTTCAGGATGTCCTGGAATTCGACAGCTTTACGTTCAAAGCCTTCACGCAGTTGGTTAATCGCATCTACCAGTTTAATCAGGGAAGAGTAAACTGCGATACGGAAACCGGTCGGGTAGGCGTCGTTAGTGGACTGACATTTGTTAACATGGTCGTTCGGGTTCAGGTACTGATATTCACCTTTCTGGTGACCCATCAGTTCCAGACCGATATTGGCCAGCACTTCGTTGGTGTTCATGTTTACGGAAGTACCTGCGCCGCCCTGGTAGACGTCTACCGGGAACTGATCCATGCATTTTCCGTTGTTCAGGACTTCATCACATGCGGCAATGATGGCATTCGCTACACTTTTAGGAATGGTTTGCAGCTCTTTGTTTGCCATAGCTGCGGCTTTTTTAACCATTACCATACCGCGAACAAATTCAGGAATATCACTGATTTTGTTGTTGCTGATATAGAAGTTTTCAATCGCTCTCAGAGTGTGAACACCATAGTAGGCATCAGCTGGAACTTCCCTGGTACCCAACAGATCTTCTTCGATACGAATGTTGTTTGACATGTGAACCTTCTTTTTCAAGCTGCCAATGATTTGCTTTAAACACACAGAATATATGTGGTTTCGAATGTTTTTCGGCCGACGATTATCCCCTGCATCGACCGAATACCCGAGATCATATGCTGCTTGAGGATTTCTACCGTAACCTGGATCACTTTAAGTGTCGGTTTTTACCCCTTAATTATTAATTTGTGAAATGGATCACCGCTTTGGGATTACTACCAAAAATAGTTGCGCAAACATCTTGAAATTTTGCTAATGACCACAATATAAGCTAAACGCGATTCGCAACCCATTCAGGTAGCCGGGTTTAACCGGCTGCTATTACAGGAGAAACCTTTGCGCTGGTTACCTTTTATTGCCATTTTCCTTTATGTCTATATTGAGATTTCAATCTTTATTCAGGTTGCTCATGTATTGGGGGTATTGCTGACCCTCGTGCTGGTTATATTCACGTCAGTTATCGGTATGTCACTGGTACGTAACCAGGGCTTTAAGAATTTCGTGCTGATGCAGCAAAAAATGGCGGCGGGTGAAAACCCAGCGGCGGAGATGATTAAAAGTGTTTCGCTGATCATTGCCGGTTTGCTGCTTTTATTACCGGGCTTTTTCACCGATTTCCTCGGTTTGCTTCTTTTATTACCGCCGGTGCAAAAGCATCTGACAGTGAAGTTGATGCCTCATCTGCGTTTTTCCCGTATGCCAGGCGGCGGTTTTAGCGCCGGGACCGGTGGCGGTAATATTTTTGATGGTGAGTACCAGCGAAAGGATGATGACCGCGACCGCCTTGATCATAAAGACGATCGCCAGGATTAATGTCGAAACGCCGGATTATGTGGTTATGCCATTTTCCGGCGTTTTTCGTTTTGGCAGAAACAGCCATAACCCCGCCAGCATGATCAGCGCGTAGAGACTTTTCCAGCCGACCATTGCCAGTAACAGAACGCATAATAGCCCGCCAACCACCGCCAGTAGTCGATAACGTCCTTGCAATAATTTACAGCCTGCCAGCATGCATAACAGATAAATCATAATAAAGATGCCATTGGCATAAATAATAAGAGCGTCCAGATTGATCTCTAAAGCATGAATCACCAATGTGCTCACCACGCAGCAACCGAGCACTGCATTGAGGGCATTATTCGGGATATGGCGAGAAGAGAGGCGTGCCAGGTAGTGGTCAGGATTATTTTGCGCCTGCGACCAGACCAGGCGGGCGAAGCTCTGTATATAAATGTTGAGACTGGCAAAGCAGGCCAGATAGCCAATTACGCAGGCAATCCATAACGCTCCTACACCGAACAACTGCACTACAATTTTGGGAAGCGATGCTGCCGCCGCCATTTGTTCACCATAGGCGTCGAAGTGTAAGACGACTACCGTACAGCCCCAATAGACTAATCCTGCCAGCAGCAGGCCAATCATCAAAGCACGAGGAAAATCACGCTCTGGATTTTTAAATTCCGAGGCAAGATGGGCAAATGCTTCCAGACCGACAAAACACCAGAACATCACTGATAACGCAGCGAATAACCCGGTAAGTTCGATATTTCCTGGCGCAGGGAAGGGGATATTCGCAGGTTTGATATCGCCCGCCCACCAGATAGCGACAATCAGTGCGACGATAAGCCCGGCAATAACTGTTTGTAGATTAGCACTGGAACTGGCACCTCGAGTACCGATATACCACACCAGCGCCAGCGTACCGAGTTCTGCCAACAACAGTTGCCCGCTATGCCAGCCAAACATTGCCTGGCCGAATCCGGCAGCAATTTGTAGCGCGGCAGGCAAACCCACGGGAATGACCGATAAAAACAACCAGCCGGTGACTCGCTCAAGCCGCGAACCAAACGCCATACCGACGAAGTGTGCGACGCCGCCTGCGCTGGGATAGTGGCGACCCAGAATCGCAAACACAATCGCAATCGGGAACACTAAGATAATCAAAACGGGCCACGCCCACAGGCTGTTATTGCCTGCTACTAGCGCAGCTAACGCAGGAACGGCAAACACGCCAGTGCCTAATAATGACGTCGATAGCAGGCCGATGCCCTGGGCCAGCCCCAGTTCTTGTTTGAGTCCACTCATGGGTTGATGTCCGATTGCGCCCAAATTTTGGGCAACTGCGTAGATTTTCGATGGTAGCACAATCAGATTCGCTTATGACGGTGATGAAGAAATAGCGATGAAATGTGTGGTGAATCAGGGTTTTCACCCGATTTTGTGCTGATCAGAATTTTTTTTCTTTTTCCCCCTTGAAGGGGCGAAGCCTCATCCCCATTTCTCTGGTCACCAGCCGGGAAACCACGTAAGCTCCGGCGTCACCCATAACAGATACGGACTTTCTCAAAGGAGAGTTATCAATGAATATTCGTCCATTGCATGATCGCGTGATCGTCAAGCGTAAAGAAGTTGAAACTAAATCTGCTGGCGGCATCGTTCTGACCGGCTCTGCAGCGGCTAAATCCACCCGCGGCGAAGTGCTGGCTGTCGGCAATGGCCGTATCCTTGAAAATGGCGAAGTGAAGCCGCTGGATGTGAAAGTTGGCGACATCGTTATTTTCAACGATGGCTACGGTGTGAAATCTGAGAAGATCGACAATGAAGAAGTGTTGATCATGTCCGAAAGCGACATTCTGGCAATTGTTGAAGCGTAATCCGCGCACGACACTGAACATACGAATTTAAGGAATAAAGATAATGGCAGCTAAAGACGTAAAATTCGGTAACGACGCTCGTGTGAAAATGCTGCGCGGCGTAAACGTACTGGCAGATGCAGTGAAAGTTACCCTCGGTCCGAAAGGCCGTAACGTAGTTCTGGATAAATCTTTCGGTGCACCGACCATCACCAAAGATGGTGTTTCCGTTGCTCGTGAAATCGAACTGGAAGACAAGTTCGAAAACATGGGTGCGCAGATGGTGAAAGAAGTTGCCTCTAAAGCGAACGACGCTGCAGGCGACGGTACCACCACTGCAACCGTACTGGCTCAGGCTATCATCACTGAGGGTCTGAAAGCTGTTGCTGCGGGCATGAACCCGATGGACCTGAAACGTGGTATCGACAAAGCAGTTACCGCTGCAGTTGAAGAACTGAAAGCGCTGTCCGTACCGTGCTCTGACTCTAAAGCGATTGCTCAGGTTGGTACCATCTCTGCTAACTCCGACGAAACCGTAGGTAAACTGATCGCTGAAGCGATGGACAAAGTCGGTAAAGAAGGCGTTATCACCGTTGAAGACGGTACCGGTCTGCAGGACGAACTGGACGTGGTTGAAGGTATGCAGTTCGACCGTGGCTACCTGTCTCCTTACTTCATCAACAAGCCGGAAACTGGCGCAGTAGAACTGGAAAGCCCGTTCATCCTGTTGGCTGACAAGAAAATCTCCAACATCCGCGAAATGCTGCCGGTTCTGGAAGCTGTTGCCAAAGCAGGTAAACCGCTGCTGATCATCGCTGAAGATGTTGAAGGCGAAGCACTGGCAACTCTGGTTGTTAACACCATGCGTGGCATCGTGAAAGTTGCTGCGGTTAAAGCTCCGGGCTTCGGCGATCGTCGTAAAGCTATGCTGCAGGATATCGCAACCCTGACTGGCGGTACCGTAATCTCTGAAGAGATCGGTATGGAGCTGGAAAAAGCAACCCTGGAAGACCTGGGTCAGGCTAAACGTGTTGTGATCAACAAAGACACCACCACCATCATCGATGGCGTGGGTGAAGAAGCTGCAATCCAGGGCCGTGTTGCTCAGATCCGTCAGCAGATTGAAGAAGCAACTTCTGACTACGACCGTGAAAAACTGCAGGAGCGCGTAGCGAAACTGGCAGGCGGCGTTGCAGTTATCAAAGTTGGTGCTGCTACCGAAGTTGAAATGAAAGAGAAAAAAGCACGCGTTGAAGACGCCCTGCACGCGACCCGTGCTGCGGTAGAAGAAGGCGTGGTTGCTGGTGGTGGTGTTGCGCTGATCCGCGTAGCGTCTAAACTGGCTGACCTGCGTGGTCAGAACGAAGACCAGAACGTGGGTATCAAAGTTGCACTGCGTGCAATGGAAGCTCCGCTGCGTCAGATCGTCCTGAACTGCGGCGAAGAACCGTCTGTTGTTGCTAACACCGTTAAAGGCGGCGACGGCAACTACGGTTACAACGCAGCAACTGAAGAATACGGCAACATGATCGATATGGGTATCCTGGATCCAACCAAAGTAACCCGTTCTGCTCTGCAGTACGCGGCTTCTGTGGCTGGCCTGATGATCACCACCGAGTGCATGGTTACCGACCTGCCGAAAAACGATGCAGCTGACTTAGGCGCTGCTGGCGGTATGGGCGGCATGGGTGGCATGGGCGGCATGATGTAATTGCCCTGCACCTCGCAGAAATAAACAAACCCCCGGGCAGAAATGTCTGGGGGTTTTTCTTTTGGTCATCTTTCTAGTATAAGATTCAGACACGGACGACGCGAGTGGCGTCCAGCTCATTGATTATGGGGAATAACATGCACGTAAAATACTTAGCAGGGATTGTCGGTGCCGCGCTACTGATGGCGGGTTGTAGCTCCAGCAACGAATTGAGTGCTGCCGGTCAGAGTGTACGCATTGTGGACGAGCAACCAGGTGCAGAGTGCCAGCTGATTGGTACTGCGACAGGTAAGCAAAGCAACTGGCTTTCCGGGCAACACGGAGAAGAAGGCGGTTCTATGCGCGGCGCAGCAAACGATCTGCGCAACCAGGCGGCTGCAATGGGCGGTAACGTGATTTATGGCATCAGCAGCCCGTCGCAGGGAATGTTGTCCAGTTTTGTCCCGACGGATAGCCAGATTATCGGTCAGGTTTATAAGTGCCCGAACTGATGTGATCCAGAGGCTGGATACTTCCAGCCTCGTAGTAAAACAGATGAGATTATTTCGCCTGTGGTGCAGTTTTGCTGGTGGATTGAACACGTAAGTGATGCAGCGCGCGTAAGCATTGATCCTGGGTTAGCGGTTGGGCGTTATTTGCCGCTACGGTGCGAACATAGACCTGACATGGCACACCCGCGAGTTTTTTCAGTCGGGGGCTGAAATCAAGCATTCGGCGAGTGATCGCCTCCACTTCTTTACCCGGCGTTGCTTCACGCGTTTTCACCACTGCGCCGCTAAATTGTTCATTGCCACTTTCATCTTTAAAGCGGTAAAGCACCGCCAGATAATGGTTGAACAAGTTATGTTTCCATTCCGGTTGGGAATAGGTGTCATATTCCAGATTACCATCATCCTGGCAGTCGACATCATATAACGGCAGGAAATCTAACAGTGAGGTAATACGTAACGCCAGTTCACGCATTTCTGCATTATTAATTGCATGAATGATTGCTCGCGCCAGCATTTCAATCTGCAATTCATTGACCACTAATTCGCATTTGCTGCCATCATGTAGCGTTAATGCGAAATTAAGAATTTCGCCCTGATCATCGGTAAGTTCCAGCGTGTTAACCCGACGATTGATATCGGCATTTTTAAGCTCATCAACCAGAATTTCTGGGATATTTTCTGCCATTTTCTTAATGACTTTATCGCGAGCTTGTTCATACTGAAGGCGTGCAGCAGCATCCAGTTTATGCTTTTGATGCAGACGACTTTCCAGCGCAATCAGAAGGTCGCGCAATTCCATGGCAGACATAAAGAACAACGATTCTTTATTGCGAGGTTCTTTAATTTTCAGCGCCAGTGCAATGAAATTATTACTCTTGCGAATAACACCGGTATTAACACCCTTGATGCTTATGGCCATGTAGGTTCTCCCTAACCATTTCTCAATTAAATAATTAATTTTAGTTTATAAGCCAGATAAATGGGCTTGGTAGTAATAGTTGTTAAAATAACATAAATAGCCGTGCTCACTCTATATAAACAGAAAAGAAAGGTTAATTATTGGTGTTGGTTATATAACGAGTAACAACAGCAATGTATATGAATAATTAAAGGTTATGCAACGGGCAAAGATTAAACTTCCCTGTTTAATCAGTTACTGCTGGCGTAGCTGGAGATCCAGCGGCGTTTTGCTGGGTTCGCCGCCAATTTCTCGTGCCAGTTTAGGCACCAGATATCCCGACACCAGTGTTAGCAACTCACGCATAATCTGCCGTGCTTCGTCATCACTCACCATAAAATGCGCCGCGCCCTGTACTTTATCGAGCACATGCAGGTAATACGGCATCACGCCCGCATCGAACAACGCATTACTCAGGTTTGCCAGCGTTTGCGCGTTATCGTTCACACCACGTAACAGAACGCTCTGGTTCAGCAAAGTAACGCCCACCCGGCGCAACTTAGCCATCGCCTGACGGAATGTTTCATCTACCTCATTGGCATGGTTGATGTGATTCACCAGCAAGATTTGCAGCGTAGAATGAGAAAAGCGTTCAACCAGCGCATCTGTGATGCGTGCCGGGATCACAATCGGCAGACGGCTGTGAATCCGCAGACGTTTGATATGCGGGATGGCTTCCAGTTGTGTGAGCAACCAGTCCAGCTCGTGATCTTTCGCCATCAGCGGATCGCCGCCGGAGAAAATCATCTCGTCCAGTTCCGGATGCGCAGCAACATACTCAAGTGCAGTCTGCCAGTTACGCTTGTTGCCCTGATTTTCGGCATAGGGGAAGTGGCGACGGAAGCAATAGCGGCAATTTACCGCGCAGCCGCCTTTGACCAGCAAAAGCGCCCGGTTGTGGTATTTATGCAACAAACCTGGCACTACGCTGTGCTGTTCTTCCAGCGGGTCGGTGGAGAATCCGGGCGCGACAACAAACTCATCTTGCGAGGTAATTACCTGACGCAAAAGCGGATCGTTCGGATTGCCTTTCTCCATGCGATCGATAAATGAGCGGGGCACACGCAGGGCAAACAGCTTTTTGGCGCTGCGTCCGGCCAACAGTTTTTCGTCCGCGTCTATATTCAAAAGACGCAGAAGTTCATCAGGATCGGTCACAACATCGGCAAGTTGCGTTAACCAATCTTCTCTGGATGGGGTATTTAGGGTTACAATATGCGCCATTTTGTGGCTTAGCTACCAATTAACAAATTTCAGAGGGCCTTATGGCAACGTACTATAGCAACGATTTTCGTGCTGGTCTTAAAATCATGTTAGACGGCGAACCTTACGCGGTTGAAGCGAGTGAATTCGTAAAACCGGGTAAAGGCCAGGCATTTGCTCGCGTTAAACTGCGTCGTCTGCTGACCGGTACTCGCGTAGAAAAAACCTTCAAATCTACTGATTCCGCTGAAGGTGCTGATGTTGTCGATATGAACCTGACTTACCTGTACAACGACGGTGAGTTCTGGCACTTCATGAACAACGAAACTTTCGAGCAGCTGTCTGCTGATGCAAAAGCAATTGGCGACAACGCCAAATGGTTGCTGGATCAGGCAGAGTGTATCGTAACTCTGTGGAATGGTCAGCCGATCTCCGTTACTCCGCCGAACTTCGTTGAACTGGAAATCGTGGATACCGATCCGGGCCTGAAAGGTGATACCGCAGGTACTGGCGGCAAACCGGCTACCCTGTCTACTGGCGCTGTGGTTAAAGTTCCGCTGTTTGTACAAATCGGCGAAGTCATCAAAGTGGATACCCGCTCTGGTGAATACGTCTCTCGCGTGAAGTAATGCGGTTGTGGTGCGGCCTGCAGGCTGCACCATCACTTATTCAGGTTAGAGATGATGAAACGCCTTATCGTTCTTGTTTTGCTTGCCAGCACGCTGCTTACGGGCTGTAACACCGCTCGAGGTTTCGGCGAAGATATCAAACATCTCGGCAACTCCATCTCCCGCGCTGCCAGCTAATTTTTCTTCTCTTCCGAAAAATCATCAGATTTCCGTCATTTTTGGCGATGTTGTCTATTATTAATTTGCTATAGGCAAACATAAATAACATTACCTAAAAGGAAGACGTTATGGTGAAGAAGACAATTGCAGCGATCTTTTCTGTTCTGGTGCTTTCAACAGTATTAACTGCCTGCAACACCACGCGTGGCGTTGGTGAAGACATTTCTGATGGCGGTAACGCGATTTCTGGCGCAGCAACGAAAGCGCAGCAATAAGCAATAACGGTACGGCAGCTGTGTCGTGCCGTTTGTTTTTTCTGCGATAGTTACATAGGTAATAGTTGAAATTCCCCTGCCACCTGGCAAAATATCCGTTCAACCATCAGCTTTGCAGGACGACCTGCAAACGCGTCTTTTCACCGGGGACGGCCCCAATTTTCCGGAGCCTGATATGTCCTGGATTATCTTAGTTATTGCTGGTCTGCTGGAAGTGGTATGGGCCGTTGGCCTGAAATATACCCACGGCTTTAGTCGTTTGACGCCAAGTGTTATTACCGTGACGGCGATGATTGTCAGTATGGCGCTACTTGCCTGGGCGATGAAATCGTTACCAGTAGGGACGGCTTATGCCGTGTGGACGGGTATTGGCGCAGTCGGCGCGGCCATCACCGGCATTGTGCTGCTCGGTGAGTCCGCTAATCCGATGCGCCTGGCGAGTCTGGCGTTAATCGTATTGGGGATTATTGGTCTGAAACTCAGCACTCATTAACTACCGGGCTGCTGTACCCAAATAAACTTACTGACATCAAACCCTTCCCGGGTCGCGACTGCCAGCATCTCCTGTTTCACTTCGTCAGAAATGGTTGGCGTGCGGGAGAGTATCCACAGGTAGTCGCGGTCCGGGCCGCAAACCAGCGCATGGCGGTATTCCCGATCGAGTGCAATAACGTTATAACCGCCATAGAAAGGACCAAAGAATGACACTTTCAGCGCAGCGCGAGTTGGTGCGCCGGTAAAGTACGCTTTCCCTTCACTCTGCTGCCACATTTCTCTGTCAGGGTTATAGCCTTTATTAATGACATTCAGGCCGCCGTCATCACGCAGGCTGTATGTTGCGGTGACTTTTTCCAGTCCACGTTCAAAGCGGTGATCAAAACGGGCAATCTCATACCAGGTACCGAGATAACGTTTAGCGTCGAAATTATTCACTACGGTCACGCCACGCGGCGGCGTAGGGGAACTGCAGGCAACGACCAGAAATGCAGCTGTCGCTGCGGCAACGAGAGGGAGCAGGCGCATAAATGTTTCCTTACTGGTTTTTTTCTAAGTGTAGATGACAGCAAGGAAAAGCGGAGAAAAGGTCCGAAAATTCGGACCCGATGAAATTTTACTGTAGAGTGTTGAGAATCTGCCAGGCGGCGGTAACTCTCGCTGGATTGGGATAGTTTTTGTTAGCCAGCATCACGATACCCAGCTCTTTTTCTGGAATAAACGCGACATAGCTACCAAATCCGCCGGTCGCCCCCGTTTTATGTACCCATGATGCGCGTACTGCAGGAGTTGGGGGCGTAATCGGTTTTACGGGGCGTGCTGCCAGTGCAATTTTATTGTCACTGCCGTTAATGATGATGTCAGGATTTACCGGCCAGTCCAGCATTTCCCAGCCCAGACCCTGATACATATCGCCGGTTTGCCAGTAGCGAGATTGTGCCAGCTGTATCCCTTGTTGAAGTATTTTCTCATTGATATCAAAGGGTTTTAAATTGCTTTGCACCCAGCGGGCCATATCTTCAATGGTCGACTTCACACCATAAGCTTCAGCATCTAACGCCCCTGGCGAAACATGTACTGCCTTACCTTCGCGATATCCCCAGGCGTAGTTCTTTTCTTCTGCGGACGGTACATTAATCCACGTATGATTGAGTTTGAGTGGCTGGAAGACACGAGTTTTCATCGCCTGCTCAAAACTCAAACCAGACGGCTTCACAGCCAGTGCGCCGAACAAACCGATACTGGAGTTGGCATACAGACGTTGTGTTCCTGGAGCCCATGCAGGCTGCCAGTTTTGATAGAAGCGCAGCAGGTCGCTTGAGGATTTCACCTCATCCGGCACCTGCAATGGCAGGCCGCCAGCGGTGTAGGTTGCGAGATGTAATAGTGTGATCCCATTCCACTGTTTAGCGGTAAGTTCAGGCCAGTATTTTGTTGTGGGATCGCTTAACTTGATTTCCCCTCGAGCAATAGCGTCGCCACCAAGCACGCCCGTAAATGTTTTGCTGACCGAACCTAACTCAAACAACGTTTGCTGTGTGACGGGCTGCTTTTTGGCGATGTCCGCATAGCCCCAGGTAAAGTAATAAGGTTTACCCTGATAAATTACCGCCACCGCCATACCGGGGATCTTTTGTTGATCTATAAGCGGGGTAATTGTGCGATGCACAATATCGTTGATTTGTTGAGGGGCGGCAAATGTGGAGCAAGAGGCGGTAATTAATAAGGTGCAGAGCGTCGTTTTGAGCATAAGGTCTGGTTTCCATACAAAACGGCCCGCCATAGGCGGGCCGGATTTACATTGGCGATGCGTTAGATTGTAACGACACCAATCAGCGTGACAACTGTCAGGATAGCAGCCAGACCGTAGAAAACCCATTTACCCGCAGGTACGTGGATTTTCAGATCGTGCATCGCGTGGTGCATACGGTGTAAACCACACCACAGCGGCAGAACGATCATCAGGAACAGGAATACGCGACCAATGAAGCTCTGCGCGAACGCCAGAACGCGCTCGTAGCTCAGTGCATCACCCGGAAACAGCCCTAGCGGCAGCAGAATACCAACCAGCAGGATCATCACCGGCGCAATGATGGCGCTCCACATACCACCGGCCCCGAAGAGGCCCCAGAATACCGGTTCGTCAGAACGCTTTGGATTTGGATTAATCATCTCAGGCTCCTTACCAGTACAGGGCAACAAACAGGATTACGATGGTGGCAACCACAGTTACCGCCCAGAGACTTTTGATAATTGGCTCTGGTCCCATTTTTTCGTCTTTTACAATGATATTGGCCGCTTTTGGTGCCAGCTCAAACCAGGTTTTGGTGTGCAGCAGGGCTGCCGCCAGAGTGATCAGGTTAATGATCATGATAACCGGGTTTTGTAAAAAGTCGACGAATCCCGCCCAGGCTTCCGGGCCATTTTTCAGGGCAAACAGCCCGAAAATCAGTTCAATGCTGAACCACACAGCCGGAACCGCCGTGCCTTCGCGCAGCATGTAAAAGCGATAAAACGGCAATTTTTTCCACCAGGTGGACGTCATTGGCCGTACATACGGTTTACGTTTAGTCGTCATGTTGCACTCCTTAGCGTGGTTTCAGGGTCGCGATAAGAAAGTCTTTCGAACTTTCTACTTTGCCCTGCTGAATGGCCGCAGCCGGATCGACGTGTTTCGGGCAGACTTCGGAGCAGTAGCCCACGAAAGTACAGCTCCATACGCCGTTCTGGCTGTTCAACTGCGCCATACGCTCCTTCTTACCGTGGTCGCGGCTATCTTCGTTATAACGATGCGCCAGCGTAATGGCAGCCGGACCGATGAACTCTGGGTTCAGGCCAAACTGCGGGCACGCGGCGTAGCACAGACCACAGTTGATGCAACCGGAGAACTGGTGATACTTCGCCATCTGCGCCGGGGTCTGGATGTTAGTACCCTGATCCGCGGTGCGGGAGTTGCCGATGATGTACGGTTTGATCGCTTCCAGACTTTCGATGAAGTGGGTCATATCGACCACCAGATCGCGTTCAATCGGGAAGTTAGCTAACGCTTCAACCTTCATACCGTCGGTGTAATCACGCAGGAAGGTTTTACATGCCAGTTTTGGCACGTTGTTAACCATCATGCCGCAGGAGCCACAAATCGCCATACGGCAGGACCAGCGGTAGCTCAGGTCCGGTGCCAGGTTGTCTTTGATGTAGCCCAGCGCATCCAGTAATGAGGTAGTTGCGTCATAAGGCACTTCATAGAATGCGCTATGCGGTGCGGTATCGACTTCCGGGTTATAGCGCACCACCTCAATCTTCAGGTTTTTCATCTCAGCCATTCGCCTTCTCCTTCTTATTGGCTGCTTCCGCCTTATCGGCTGCATCCGCTTCGCCACCGTAAACACGTTTAGCTGGCGGCAGCGTAGTAATCTTCACGTCGCTGTACTCCAGGCGAGTCGTGCCATCAGCATCGCGGAAGGCGAGGGTGTGTTTGAGGAAGTTGACGTCGTCACGCTCGGTGCAACCTTCGTCCAGACGCTGGTGCGCGCCGCGGGACTCTTTACGTGCCATTGCGGAGTGCGCCATACATTCAGCAACGTTCAGACCGTGGCCCAGCTCAATGGTGTAGAGCAGGTCGGTGTTGAACACGCTGGAAGTGTCGGTGATGCGCACGCGCTTGAAGCGTTCCTGCAGCTCTGCCAGCTTGTCGATGGTTTTCTGCATCAGTTCCGGCGTACGGTAGATACCGCAGCCTTCTTCCATGGCCATGCCCATTTCGTCGCGGATCTTAGCCCAGTTTTCGCCGCCATCCTGGTTAACCAGATCTTTCAGACGTTGTTCAACGCCAGCTGCCTGCGCTTCAATTGCCGCTTCGTTGCCATTACCGGCAGTTGCTGCACGCTCTGTCGCTTGTTCACCGGCCAGACGACCGAAGACCACCAGTTCCGCCAGCGAGTTGGAGCCCAGACGGTTCGCACCGTGCAGACCAACAGAGGAACATTCACCCACGGCGAACAGACCTTTAATGCGGGTTTCACAGTTCTGATCGGTTTCGATACCGCCCATGGTGTAGTGTGCGGTCGGACGTACCGGAATCGGTTCTTTAACCGGATCGACGCCAACGTACGCTTTCGCCAGTTCGCAGATGAACGGCAGACGTTCATGCAGTTTTTTCTCGCCGAGGTGACGCAGGTCGAGATAAACCACATCGCCACGTGGCGTGGAGATGGTGTTGCCTTTACGCCATTCGTGCCAGAAGGCCTGAGAAACTTTGTCGCGTGGACCCAGTTCCATATATTTGTTTTTCGGCTCGCCCAGCGGAGTTTCCGGGCCCATGCCGTAATCTTGCAGATAACGGTAGCCATTTTTGTTGACCAGAATACCACCTTCACCGCGGCAGCCTTCGGTCATCAGGATACCGGAACCTGGTAGACCGGTTGGGTGATACTGAACGAATTCCATGTCACGCAGCGGAACGCCGTGGCTTAGCGCCATACCCATACCGTCACCGGTAACGATGCCGCCGTTGGTGTTGTAACGATAAACGCGACCCGCACCGCCGGTAGCCATAACGACCGCGTTAGCACGGATCTGCACCAGCGTGCCTTCCATCATGTTCATTGCTACCAGGCCGCGAACATGACCATCATCAACCAGAATATCCAGCACGAAATGTTCGTCAAAACGCTGGATCTGCGGGAATTGCAGAGAGGTCTGGAACAGCGTGTGCAGCATATGGAAGCCGGTCTTATCGGCGGCGAACCAGGTGCGCTCGATTTTCATGCCGCCGAAGCGACGTACGTTGACGCTACCATCCGGGCGACGGCTCCATGGGCACCCCCACAGTTCCAGTTGGGTCATTTCGGTTGGGCAGTGGTGGACGAAATAATCCACGACATCCTGCTCACACAACCAGTCGCCACCCGCTACTGTATCGTGAAAGTGATATTCGAAGCTGTCATGATCCTGCGCGACAGCGGCGGAGCCCCCTTCTGCAGCAACGGTATGGCTACGCATCGGGTATACTTTTGAGATTAGTGCGATTTTTGCATTTGGATTTGCCTGCGCGGCAGCAATTGCAGCACGTAATCCCGCGCCACCGGCGCCTACAATGGCAAGATCGGCTTGAAAGGTTTGCACGACATTCCTCCAGATTGTTTTTATCCCACAGCCCCGTACTTCAGGGTAAGTGCCTGAAAGTTACGGTCTGCGAACGCTATTCCACTGCTCCTTTATAGGTACAACAGTATAGTCTGATGGATAAGTCTGAAATTTGACGAGATCGATTTTTTTAGTGCGCAAGAGGGCTAAATTATCACTGAAGATGATTAATTTAATTACTAAACCATCAGATCGTGCTTTTTTTAGTCACTGCCCACCGTTGTTTTATTCCTGCGTAAAATTTGTCTCGCCGTCGCGTTGCGAGTAGACTTCGTGCCCTTGTCAAAAACTGGAGATTTAACTATGAGCGAAACGGCATCCTGGCAGCCGAGCGCATCCATTCCTAACTTATTAAAACGCGCGGCGATTATGGCGGAGATCCGTCGTTTCTTTGCCGATCGTGGAGTGCTGGAGGTGGAGACGCCTTGTATGAGCCAGGCGACGGTAACCGATATTCATTTGGTCCCGTTTGAGACACGTTTCGTTGGCCCCGGGCATTCGCAGGGGATGAATCTCTGGTTAATGACCAGCCCGGAATACCATATGAAGCGCCTGCTGGTTGCCGGTTGTGGGCCGGTATTCCAGCTGTGCCGCAGCTTCCGTAATGAAGAGATGGGGCGTTATCACAACCCTGAGTTCACTATGCTTGAGTGGTATCGACCGCACTATGATATGTACCGATTGATGAACGAGGTGGACGATCTCTTGCAACAGGTGCTGGACTGTCCGGCAGCAGAAAGCCTTTCTTATCAACAAGCTTTCTTGCGTTATCTGGAAATTGACCCACTCTCTGCCGACAAAACGCAACTGCGGGAAGTGGCAGCGAAACTGGATTTGAGCAACGTTGCCGATACTGAAGAAGACCGCGACACGCTTCTACAATTGCTGTTTACCTTTGGCGTAGAGCCAAATATTGGCAAAGAAAAACCGACCTTTGTGTACCACTTTCCAGCCAGCCAGGCATCACTGGCGCAAATCAGTACCGAAGATCATCGGGTCGCTGAACGCTTTGAGGTTTATTATAAAGGTATTGAGCTGGCGAATGGTTTCCATGAATTGACGGATGCCCGTGAGCAGCAACAACGCTTTGAACAAGATAACCGTAAGCGCGCGGCGCGCGGTTTGCCGCAGCACCCCATTGACCAGAATCTGATTGAAGCCTTGAAAGTCGGTATGCCTGACTGTTCCGGCGTGGCATTAGGTGTTGATCGTCTGGTGATGTTGGCGCTGGGCGCGGAGACACTGGCTGAAGTCATCGCCTTTAGCGTTGACCGGGCATAATTCTGAAAAATCACTGAATTAACAGCGAAGAATGGCGTGATAAGCGCCATTCTGTAGCATATGTTTTCATTTTTCCGCTAAAGGCCACAATTTAAGACTGGATATTTGATATCATCCAGGTATCAATTCTGTATTGGTTTTTACGCTGCCCGCTCAATGTTGGGCAGTGCAGTTCAGTGGGCGCGTTTTATACACGCGCTGAAATGAAGGATGGTTTCATGCCTCACTCGATAAAAAAGATGAGTCTGATAGGACTCATATTGATGATCTTTACTTCTGTATTTGGATTTGCCAATAGCCCATCGGCTTATTACTTAATGGGTTATAGTGCGATTCCCTTTTATATATTTTCTGCATTGTTATTCTTTATTCCATTCGCCTTAATGATGGCTGAAATGGGAGCTGCTTATCGCAAAGAAGAAGGCGGTATCTATTCCTGGATGAATAATAGTGTCGGACCACGTTTTGCCTTCATTGGTACGTTTATGTGGTTTTCCTCTTATATCATCTGGATGGTGAGTACCTCCGCGAAAGTTTGGGTACCGTTCTCAACATTCCTCTACGGTAGCGACATGACCCAGCACTGGCATATTGCCGGACTGGAGCCTACGCAGGTGGTTGGTCTGCTGGCAGTGGCATGGATGATTCTGGTCACCGTCGTTGCTTCAAAAGGGATTAATAAAATTGCCCGCATTACTGCGGTGGGCGGTATTGCAGTAATGTGTCTGAATTTAGTATTGCTGTTAGTAAGCATTACTATTTTGTTATTAAATGGTGGGCATTTCGCGCAGGATATTAATTTCCTTGCATCACCGAACCCAGGTTATCAGTCCGGTCTGGCAATGCTATCGTTTGTGGTATTTGCCATTTTTGCCTATGGCGGAATTGAAGCGGTTGGTGGTCTGGTCGATAAAACGGAAAATCCAGAAAAGAACTTTGCCAAAGGTATTGTTTTTGCCGCTATTGTTATTTCAATCGGTTATTCGCTGGCAATATTTTTATGGGGCGTCAGCACAAACTGGCAGCAGGTATTAAGTAATGGTTCCGTTAACCTCGGCAATATTACCTATGTGCTGATGAAGAGCCTAGGGGTGACGCTGGGTAACGCACTGCATTTGTCACCTGAAGCGTCATTGTCGCTGGGCGTATGGTTTGCGCGTATTACCGGACTGTCGATGTTCCTCGCTTATACCGGTGCGTTCTTTACACTTTGCTATTCACCGCTGAAAGCCATCATCCAGGGGACGCCGAAAGCATTGTGGCCGGAACCGATGACGCGCCTGAATACGATGGGGATGCCGTCTATTGCCATGTGGATGCAGTGCGGGTTGGTTACTATCTTCATTCTGCTGGTTTCGTTTGGTGGCGGTACCGCATCGGCGTTCTTTAACAAGCTGACGCTGATGGCGAACGTGTCTATGACGCTTCCTTACCTGTTCCTCGCGCTGGCTTTCCCATTTTTTAAAGCACGTCAGGATCTCGACAGACCGTTTGTGATTTTCAAAACGCATATGTCGGCAATGATTGCAACAGTGGTTGTCGTACTGGTGGTGACATTTGCGAACGTCTTCACCATCATTCAACCTGTGGTTGAAGCTGGAGACTGGGACAGCACATTGTGGATGATTGGCGGCCCTGTCTTCTTCTCGCTGTTAGCGATGGCGATTTACCAGAACTATTGCAGTCGCATGGCGAACAAACCTGAGTTAGCTCTCGACTGATCATATGAAATCCTGCAACTCATCGTCTCTCCGGCGATGAGTTGTCAGGAAGTAATGCGTATGGATGATACTCTCCGGGGCCAGTGATAACTGAAGATGATGTTAAGCTGCTAAATGAGCCACGTTGACATCATTTGGCAGCTTCATGCATTACAAACTTCCCGCCTGACGACCTTTGCCCGCAGAAGTTAATGTTCTCCCCGTTTGTTTACCATTCAGGCTTTCCAGACGCATCTGGAAGGGCGGGAATGGCATATCGATACCGTGGGCGTGGAAGCCCGCCAGAATTAGTTGGTGGATCTCATGGCGTAGCGGCATACGGTGACCCATCTCAGCGGCGTAAATACGCAGCTCGAAAATTTGAATCCCCTGTTGCAGATCCACCAGGAAGACTTCCGGCGCCGGGTTGTCGATCACCAGCGAGCAGCGACGCGCTGCGGTGAGCAGGATTTCCGTCACTTCTTCACTGTTGGCATCGGCAGGGGCCGGAATTGTCAACACCACACGCGTGACCGAGTCAGAGAGCGACCAGTTGATAAACTGCTCGGTAATAAACGCCTTGTTCGGCACGATAATTTCTTTGCGGTCCCAGTCGCTGATGGTGGTGGCGCGGGTGTTAATTTTCGTCACACTACCGGTAAGATCGCGGATCGTTACCGTATCGCCAATGCGAATCGGTTTTTCGAACAGGATGATCAGGCCAGAGATAAAGTTGGCGAAAATTTCCTGCAAACCAAAACCGAGACCAACACCGAGCGCGGCGACCAGCCACTGCAATTTCGACCACTCAATACCAATCATCGAGAAGCCGACCAGCCCGCCAATCAGCATCAGCAGATATTTGGTGATGGTGGTGATGGCGTAGCCCGTACCCGGCGTTAAATCCAGGTGCTGCAGAATCGCCAGTTCCAGCAGCGCGGGCAGGTTGCGCACCAGCTGCGTGGTGATGATAAACACCAGAATGGCAATCAGTACCGCACCGAGGGTAATCGGCTCCAGGCTTTCTACGCCCTGTACCGTGGAAGTGACATCCCACAGCGAAATATTTTCGAGGAAGCCGAAAGCGGAATGGATTTCTGACCACAGCACAATGACCGAAAGCAGGGCGATCAACATCAAAATTGAGCGCACCAGCCGCAAGGATTGCGCACTGATGGCATCGAGATCGACTTCGCTTTCATCGACTTCAATTGCTCCTTCCGGGCTACTGTGATGATGCGCTTCCTCTTCGCCACGCGCGCGCTGCGCTAACATCTCTGCCCGGCGATGCTTCGCCCGGTCAAACGCCAGCCTGCGGCGCTGGATCAGCATCCAGCGGCGGATAACGTGATAAACCACCAGTAGCAAAAACCAGATGGCAACCGAGGTTTCAAGCCTCGCTAACAGCGCCTGCGCCGTTGCCAGATAACCCACCGCCGACGCCAGAATGGCAACCAGCGGTGCGCCAATCATCATGTTCCACAGCATATGGTTGGTAATGTTGTCGCCGCTGCCCTCTTTGTTGAGATACAGCGGGATCCCGGCCTTTTTCAGGCTGAGGGTGACCACCGCCAGCGCACCGCAAATGAGGATAAAGCAAAGCCGTCCCAGCGAACCGGAGAATTCACGGTCGTCGAGGTTATCGAACATCATCAGCGCCATAATCAGCGGCACAATAAGCCCGATGCTCATCAGGTAGTAACGCATCCCACGGGAAACTCGTTCGCGCGGCCAGCCAAAATGAGCGATAAACAAGCCGTTCGGGCGAGCAAAGGTGGCGCAAATCATCACTACCCACAGCAGCGGCACGGTGGCTGTTACGCCATCACCAATCGCGACCGCCAGCGGATAAGGCCACGCCTCGCGCAAGCCGTAACCCAGTGTCATCCACAGCACAGGCAGCGGTGACGCGACGAGAATCGACCAGAAAAGAGTGCGTAACGTCAGCCAGAAGTGATCCTGAGTCACTTTGCCGACTTTCGCCGCCGAACGTTCAAGAAAACGGGTGAAATAGCGGCGCGAGTAAATACTGCAACCGACCAGAATCAACGCGCCAAACAGCGGCAAAATCGTCTCTTTACTGGTCAGCATCATCACACTGGCTTTGCCCAACTGACTGAAGGTGTCCAGCGAAATGAGACGACGCAGATCCTGGGCGATTTCCAGCGGCCAGGCGATGGTCATCGGGCGCACGTCAGAGGTCCAGAACAGATAGCGGTGCGTCGCTTCGTTCACCTCTTTCAGCGCATCCTCCAGTTGCCCGTTGGAGACTTTCAGCTTGGTCAGCTCCAGCAGTAGCGTGTCGCCACCCTGCAACAATGAGTTCAGCAACTCACGCTGAGTGCGTAGCTGTGCTTCCAGAATACGGTTTTGCTCAGCGGTCAGTGGCTGACCGTCGGCCTGATGGATTTGCCGTAGCAGCGGCTGTTTATTAAGCAGATCCTCATAACGTAACCGTTGCACACGTAACTGCGCCATTTCGGTATCAAGCTGTTGTGGTTTTGGCATTTCCGGTAGCCGTGCCACCTGCGCCCGCAACGCTTCGCCGAGCAGGTTAGATGATCCCAGCCATTGCGACTGTTCACGCAGCGTATTCAACGCCTGCCGGACCTGTAACGTCTGGCTGGCAGCCTGACGCTGTTGCGAGGCAACGAGATCCATCCGCTGCGCCTGTTGATTCAGTGCCGCCGATAGTTCGCGGTTAATTTTAAACTGGGCGACGATATCTTTTGGCAAATCGGCGCTACTTTCCGCCAGTTGCTCGGTACTTTCCAGAGCCCGTTCCGCTTCCTGTTGGCGTTGACTATTCAACTGGTTGCGTAGCGCTTGCAAATATGCATCCAGCTGCTGGCTCTCTTTTTCCGCCAGCTCAGAGCGCAAGCGCGCTAATTCCTGGCGGTTATTGGCAGATAACTGCGCCAGCTCCAGTTCATCAACGAGCGCTTTCAGACGTACGGAGTCAGACTGTAACGCGAAATTTTGTGCCTGATTGAGCGGGGTATTGCCGGTAAGCGTCCCCAGGCGGCGCTCGATTTCATTCAACTGACGGCGGGCATCGGTTTGCTGTTGCGGCAGTTGATTCAGCGAATCGGCAATCTCGCGGGCGCGCTCCTGCTCTTGCTGGGCCTGACGGCTTTTATCCAGCAACTGACTGCTGATCTGGAGAATTTCCTGATTCAGCGCATCGTTAGACATTCCCGGCGACACGCTGCGTGGCTCGTCACGCATGTTGTTTAACTGCGCGCGCAGAGTGGCGGAAAGTTTCGGATAATTATCAATGACTTCTTGATATTGCTTGATGCGCTCAAGGGAACCTTTTCGTTCCTCAAGCGCATTTAAGGCAGACTGGAGCGCCTCTACGACTTCCGGCTGCGCAGGTTTCGCCGCTTTTGCCTGCTCCAGTTCCTGGGTGATTTGTTTGCTATCGGGGGCCGTCGCGGCGTACGCCCCCCAACTGAGGCACCAGGCCATCAGAAAAGTGATAATCAGGCGCACGTCAGCGTTTCCTTTGATGGATTAGACCTGGTCTTTTTTGTCGTCAACCAATGGGCTGGCGTCGTGTTCTGCCTCGATTTCTTCAGCAGGAAGCGGGGCTGGTTCAGCGTCTGGCGTAACAAAGGTTTCGGTAGATACTGCCAGCGGCTGGCCAATTTTCGTGACAGACAGGCTTTCCAGTTGCTCAACCAGGTTCACTTTACCTGGTGCAAACAGGTTGATAACGGTAGAGCCAAGTTTAAAGCGACCCATTTCCTGGCCTTTCAGCAATGCCACAGAATCGTCGTTTTCCCCGGCAGGCCAGGTCCAGCGCTTGATGATGCCTTCGCGCGGCGGCGTAATGGTGCCCGCCCAGACCGTCTCAATGCTGCCTACAATCGTCGCACCGACCAGAATCTGCGCCATCGGGCCAAATTCGGTATCGAACAGGCAGATCACGCGTTCGTTACGGGCAAACAGATTCGGCACGTTCTGAGCAGTGAGATGGTTAACGGAGAAGAGATCGCCCGGCACGTAGATCATTTCACGCAGAATACCGTTGCACGGCATGTGTACGCGGTGGTAGTCACGTGGGGAGAGGTAAGTGGTCACAAACGTACCGTTACGGAAGAGATCCGCCATCAGATAGTTGCCTGCCAGCAGGGCTTCGAGGCTGTAGTTGTGGCCTTTGGCTTGCAGGATTTTATCTTCTTCGATTTTACCCAACTGGCTGATAACGCCATCGGCAGGCATAACCAGTACATTCGGATCGGTATCGATTGGGCGTACTTCGTCACGCAGCGGACGGACAAAGAATTCGTTAAAGGTGCGGTAGCTGGCGGTGTCCGACTTTTGCGCCTCTTTCATGTCGACCTTGTAGTATTTAACGAACAGATCGATAACCAGTTTTGTCAGCCATCCTGCCCGCTTGCTTGCGCCCCAACCCGCCAGGCGAGTAAGCCATAGTTTCGGCAGAATGTACTGTAGCGAAAGTTTAAATGAATTTAACAAGGTAGCCTCCAGGCCATTGTTTTGTCGTTCCTGATCCGGCCTACATGCCGGATCCTGAAAAAAAGGGGACGATTCTAACGACGGTTAGCTTAATTGTCAGTCATCCGTATCAGAAAAGTTTTTACGCGTTTTTACCTGCGCCATGCTTTCCAGAATACGGTGATAGTTTTCGAAACGGGTTTCCGCGATTTTTCCTTCCTCAACCGCTTCCCGGATAGCGCAGCCCGGATCGGTATCGTGTTTGCAATCGCGATATTTACACAGACCTAAATAGTCATGGAATTCGACAAAGCCCTGAGTGATTTGTTCCGGCTCCAGGTGCCAGAGACCAAACTCACGCACACCTGGGGAATCAATCACATCACCGCCGTGCGGGAAGTGATACAGTCGTGCGGCGGTCGTGGTGTGCTGACCAAGCCCCGAGTTGTCAGAGACATCGTTGGTCAGGATCTCTTTTTGCAGCCCCAGCAACGCGTTCAGCAGGCTGGATTTGCCAACGCCAGACTGCCCGGCAAAAATGCTGATGCGCCCGGTCAACGCCTCTTCCAGCGGTTTCAGCCCATCCTGAGTATGACTGGAAACCATCAATACGCGATAACCGATATTGCGGTAGATATCCATCTGCTCGTTGACGAACTCCATGCCTTCGTCGTCCAGCAGGTCTATCTTGTTGAGCACAATAATCGGCTCAATCTGCAAGGTTTCGCAGGCCACCAGGTAACGGTCGATAATATTGAGCGACAGCTCCGGCAAAATGGCGGAGACAATGACAATCTGGTCGATGTTGGCAGCAATAGGTTTCACACCGTCGTAAAAATCCGGGCGCGTCAACACTGAGGTGCGCTCATGCACCGCTTCCACGATCCCTTTGACATTTACGCCTTCCGCCGCTGGTTTACCCGGACGCCAGACTACGCGGTCGCCGGTCACCAACGAACGGATGGTACGGCGAATATTGCAGCGGTGAACGTCGCCATCGGCGGATTCCACATCAGCGTGCATACCAAAGCGGCTGATGACGATACCTTCATCAGGCTCGCCAAACAGATTGTCGTCGTAGTCGGGCTTCTCCTTAGACGTTTTAAGACGACGCTGGTGATTGGCGTTCACGCGGCGCTGCTGGCCTTTGGAGAGTTTATTTTTACTCAATCGTACAGACTCCTGGTCGCCCCTGATGGGCAAAACATCTATGATACACGCAATTGTGGATCAATATAGTCACTGTGAATGGGTGGAAAATAGCATGAGTGCCAATGAAAACAACCTGATTTGGATCGATCTTGAGATGACCGGTCTGGATCCCGAGCGCGATCGCATTATTGAGATTGCCACGCTGGTGACCGATGCCAACCTGAATATTCTGGCAGAAGGGCCGACCATTGCAGTACATCAGTCCGATGAACAGCTGGCGCTGATGGATGACTGGAACGTGCGCACCCATACCGCCAGCGGGCTGGTAGAGCGTGTGAAAGCGAGCACGATGGGCGATCGTGAAGCTGAACTGGCAACGCTCGAATTCTTAAAACAGTGGGTGCCTGCGGGAAAATCGCCGATTTGTGGTAACAGCATCGGTCAGGACCGTCGCTTCCTGTTTAAATACATGCCGGAGCTGGAAGCCTACTTCCACTACCGCTATCTCGATGTTAGCACCCTGAAAGAGCTGGCGCGCCGCTGGAAGCCGGAAATTCTTGACGGCTTTACCAAGCAGGGGACGCATCAGGCGATGGATGATATCCGTGAATCGGTGGCGGAGTTGGCTTACTACCGCGAGCATTTTATCAAGCTGTAAAATTTTTCCTGGTCACGTAAGCGCCGGAATCCACTTGCGGCGGCGTGATTTTGACGCTAAATTGAACGTCTTGCTGATAATTTCAGCGCTTGAGATAAAAACTCAAAAAAAATTTTTTAGGGGGGTTGCAGAGGGAAAGATTTCTCGTATAATGCGCCTCCCGTAACGACGCAGAAATGCGAAAATTACGAAAGCAAAATTAAGTAGTACGCGGGAATAGCTCAGTTGGTAGAGCACGACCTTGCCAAGGTCGGGGTCGCGAGTTCGAGTCTCGTTTCCCGCTCCAAAATTTGAAAGTGCTGTAAAGCACAGACCACCCAAGCGGGAATAGCTCAGTTGGTAGAGCACGACCTTGCCAAGGTCGGGGTCGCGAGTTCGAGTCTCGTTTCCCGCTCCAAAATTTGAAAGTGCTGTAAAGCACAGACCACCCAAGCGGGAATAGCTCAGTTGGTAGAGCACGACCTTGCCAAGGTCGGGGTCGCGAGTTCGAGTCTCGTTTCCCGCTCCAAATTCTTCTCTCAATAAAATATCCACAGCGACGCGATGCGTTATCGCTGGTTTTTGATGTCTCTGACAGACTCTTGTAAACAGAGTTATCCACAGCCTCAGGCCGTAATCTTAATTTCAAAAAAACTTCGCACGGTGAATAGTATTTTTTTAACCTATTGATAGATAAGTTAAAAATTAAGATTTCGTTTTGTCGTATCGATCACTTGACGATTTTTTCCGGCTTGAATTGCAATGCGTTTTTATTTTTATTCACAAGCTGTGGATGAATCAGGCGTCACGCGGTAACCCTTTTTCAATCACCCGAACCAGACGCTGTTTTTTCGGTAATTGCACTTCGACCACGCACGCATTTCGCCTCTCGATTTGCTGCGCAATCGCCCACGCTATGTGCTCATCAAGAAGTGGGTGCTCACCTTTACGACTTTCCAGCGCTGTCAAAATCGTTTCATCCCAGGGGGCATTGCCTAATGCTACGGCGATATTACGCAGCCAACGCAGGTGACCTATACGGCGAATCGCCGAACCTTCCGTGACTTTTAAAAACTTCTCTTCACTCCAGGCGAATAACTCAATGAGTTCCGGTGCGTGTAGCGGCTTACGCGGGCTGAAATCGTCTTCTGTAGTGAGTTGCGAATAGCGATTCCACGGGCAGATAAGCTGGCAGTCATCGCAACCGTAAATACGGTTTCCCATTAACGGTCGCAACTCTTCCGGGATCGCCCCTTCCAGTTCGATGGTGAGATAAGAGATACAGCGGCGAGCATCGACGGTATATGGCTCGACGATGGCTCCGGTCGGGCAAATCGTCATACAGGCCACGCATTTACCGCATCCTTCCTCGACTGGTTGATCCACAGGCAGCGGAATATCGACCAGCAATTCGCCTAAAAAGAAGAACGAACCGGCCTCGCGATTGAGGATAAGTGAGTGCTTACCTGTCCAGCCAAGACCTGCTTTTTCAGCTAACGGGCGCTCGAGAATAGGCGCAGAATCGACAAACGGTCTAAAATTCAGCGAAACACAATGTTGCTGAATCATCTCGCCCAGCTTTTTGAGTCGGTTGCGCAGAAGCTTGTGATAGTCACGGCCCAGCGCATAACGGCTAACATAGCCGAGTTTGGGATTTTTCAGTGTGCTGGCAAATGCGGCGTTAGCAGGAAGGTAATTCATCCGCACGCTGATCACGCGCAGCGTACCGGGCAATAATTCGTGAGGACGAGCACGCAGCATACCGTGACGCGCCATCCAGTCCATTTCGCCGTGGTATTGTTTGTCCAGCCATGCTTGCAGTTTGGGCTCGGACGCGCTGAGATCGGTATCGGTAATACCTACCTGCTGAAAGCCCAGTTCCAGCCCCCACTGTTTAATATTTTGCGCTAATTGATTGAGATCGAGGGGCTCTGACATGACGGACCATACAATGAAGAAAAACCCCGTAAGTATACCACACACCGTCTGGTACGCCGACGATATCCGCCGCGGAGAACGCGAGGCGGCAGATGCGCTGGGGCTCACACTCTATGAGCTGATGCTTCGCGCTGGCGAAGCCGCATTCCAGGTGTGTCGTTCGGCTTATCCTGACGCCCGCCACTGGCTGGTGCTGTGCGGTCATGGTAATAACGGCGGCGATGGCTACGTGGTCGCGCGGCTGGCCAAAGCGATCGGTATTGATGTCACGCTGCTGGCCCAGGAAAGTGACAAACCGTTGCCGGAAGAGGCCGCGCTGGCACGCGAAGCATGGTTAAACGCGGGAGGCGAGATCCATGCTTCGAATATTGTCTGGCCCGAATCGGTAGATCTGATTGTTGATGCGCTGCTCGGCACCGGCTTGCAGCAAGCGCCCCGCGAATCCATTAGCCAGTTAATCGACCACGCTAATACTCACCCTGCGCCGATTGTGGCGGTTGATATCCCTTCCGGCCTTCTGGCTGAAACCGGCGCTACGCCAGGCGCGGTAATCAACGCCGATCACACCATCACTTTTATTGCGCTGAAACCAGGCTTGCTCACTGGAAAAGCGCGGGATGTTACCGGACAACTGCATTTTGACTCACTGGGGCTGGATAGCTGGCTGGCAGGTCAGGAGACGAAAATTCAGCGGTTTTCGGCAGAACAACTTTCTCAGTGGCTGATACCGCGTCGCCCGACTTCGCATAAAGGCGATCACGGGCGGCTGGTGATTATTGGTGGCGATCACGGCACGGCGGGGGCTATTCGTATGACGGGGGAAGCGGCGCTGCGTGCTGGTGCTGGTTTAGTCCGAGTACTGACCCGCAGTGAGAACATTGCGCCGCTGCTGACTGCACGACCGGAATTGATGGTGCATGAACTGACTATGGACTCTCTTACCGAAAGCCTGGAATGGGCCGATGTGGTGGTGATTGGTCCCGGTCTGGGCCAGCAAGAGTGGGGGAAAAAAGCCCTGCAAAAAGTTGAGAATTTTCGCAAACCGATGTTGTGGGATGCCGATGCATTGAACCTGCTGGCAATCAATCCCGATAAGCGTCACAATCGCGTGATCACGCCGCATCCTGGCGAGGCCGCACGGTTGTTAGGCTGTTCCGTCGCTGAAATTGAAAGTGACCGCTTACATTGCACCCAACGTCTGGTACAACGTTATGGCGGCGTAGCGGTGCTGAAAGGTGCCGGAACCGTGGTCGCCGCCCATCCTGACGCTTTAGGCATTATTGATGCCGGAAATGCAGGCATGGCGAGCGGCGGCATGGGCGATGTGCTCTCTGGTATTATTGGCGCATTGCTTGGGCAAAAAATGAGCCCTTATGATGCAGCCTGTGCGGGCTGTGTCGCGCACGGTGCGGCAGCTGACGTACTGGCGGCGCGTTTTGGAACGCGCGGGATGCTGGCAACCGATCTCTTTTCCACGCTACAGCGTATTGTTAACCCGGAAGTGACTGATAAAAACCATGATGAATCGAGTAATTCCGCTCCCTGATGAGCAGGCAACATTAGACCTGGGCGAGCGGGTAGCGAAAGCCTGCGATGGCGCAACCGTAATCTATCTGTATGGCGATTTAGGTGCAGGTAAAACCACCTTTAGCCGGGGCTTTTTACAGGCTCTGGGTCATCAGGGTAATGTCAAAAGCCCCACTTATACGCTGGTCGAACCCTATACGCTCGACAATTTACTGGTTTATCACTTTGATTTGTACCGCCTTGCCGATCCCGAGGAGCTGGAGTTTATGGGGATCCGCGATTATTTTGCCAACGATGCCATCTGCCTGGTGGAGTGGCCACAACAAGGTACAGGTGTTCTTCCTGACCCGGATGTCGAAATACACATTGATTATCAGGCACAAGGCCGTGAGGCGCGCGTGAGTGCGGTTTCCTCTGCGGGTGAATTGTTGCTGGCGCGTTTAGCCGGTTAACCTTTGAAAGGTGGCGGGATGATGTATCGCATCAGAAATTGGTTGGTAGCGACGTTGCTGCTGCTGTGCGCGCCGGTGGGTGCCGCGACGCTCTCTGATATTCAGGTTTCTAACGGTAATCAACAGGCACGGATAACGTTGAGTTTTATTGGCGATCCTGATTATGCGTTTAGCCATCAAAGCAAACGCACCGTGGCGCTCGATATCAAACAAACGGGGGTAATTCAGGGGCTGCCGTTGTTGTTTAGCGGCAATAATCTGGTGAAGGCGATTCGCTCTGGAACGCCTAAAGATGCACAAACGCTACGGCTGGTGGTCGATCTCACCGAAAACGGTAAAACCGAAGCGGTGAAGCGGCAGAATGGCAGCTATTACACTGTTGTCTTTACGATTAACGCCGATGCGCCGCCATCGCCTCCGCCAATGGTTGCGAAACGCGTTGAAACGCCTGCGGTTGTCGCACCGCGCGTCAGCGAACCGGCGCGCAATCCGTTTAAAACGGAAAGTAACCGCACTACGGGTGTTATCAGCAGTAATACGGTAACGCGTCCGGCAGCGCGCGCGACGGCTAACACAGGCGATAAAATTATCATCGCTATTGATGCCGGACACGGCGGTCAGGACCCTGGCGCTATCGGCCCTGGTGGTACACGGGAGAAAAATGTCACCATCGCCATTGCGCGTAAATTACGTACCTTGCTCAATAACGATCCGATGTTTAAGGGCGTTTTAACCCGTGACGGGGATTATTTTATCTCGGTGATGGGGCGCAGTGATGTGGCACGTAAGCAAAACGCCAATTTCCTTGTGTCGATTCATGCCGATGCCGCACCAAACCGTAGTGCCACCGGTGCCTCTGTATGGGTGCTCTCTAACCGTCGCGCCAACAGCGAAATGGCAAGCTGGCTGGAGCAGCACGAGAAACAGTCGGAGCTACTGGGCGGAGCGGGCGATGTGCTGGCGAACAGTCAGTCTGACCCCTATTTAAGCCAGGCGGTGCTGGATTTACAGTTCGGTCATTCCCAGCGGGTAGGGTATGATGTAGCGACCAGTATGATCAATCAGTTGCAACGCATTGGCGAAATACATAAACGCCGACCAGAACACGCGAGTCTCGGCGTTCTGCGTTCGCCGGATATTCCGTCAGTACTGGTCGAAACCGGTTTTATCAGTAACAACAGCGAAGAACGTTTGCTGGCGAGCGACGATTACCAACAACAGCTGGCAGAAGCCATTTACAAAGGCCTGCGCAATTACTTCCTTGCGCATCCGATGCAATCTGCGCCGCAGGGTGCAACGGCACAAACGGCCAGTACGGTGACGACGCCAGATCGCACGCTGCCAAACTAAGGACGATTGATGCCAATTCAGGTCTTACCGCCACAACTGGCGAACCAGATTGCCGCAGGTGAGGTGGTCGAGCGACCTGCGTCGGTAGTCAAAGAACTGGTGGAAAACAGCCTCGATGCAGGTGCGACGCGTATCGATATTGATATCGAACGCGGTGGGGCGAAACTTATTCGCATTCGTGATAACGGCTGCGGTATCAAAAAAGACGAGCTGGCGCTGGCGCTGGCGCGTCATGCCACCAGTAAAATCGCCTCTCTGGACGATCTCGAAGCCATTATCAGTCTGGGCTTTCGCGGTGAGGCGCTGGCGAGTATCAGTTCGGTTTCCCGCCTGACGCTCACTTCACGCACCGCAGAACAGCAGGAAGCCTGGCAGGCCTATGCCGAAGGGCGCGATATGGACGTGACGGTTAAACCGGCGGCGCATCCGGTGGGAACGACGCTGGAGGTGCTGGACCTGTTCTACAACACCCCGGCGCGGCGCAAATTCCTGCGCACCGAGAAAACCGAATTTAACCATATCGATGAAATCATCCGCCGCATTGCGCTGGCGCGTTTCGACGTCACTATCAACCTGTCGCATAACGGCAAAATTGTACGCCAGTACCGCGCAGTGCCGGAAGGCGGGCAAAAAGAACGGCGCTTAGGCGCGATTTGCGGCACCGCTTTTCTCGAACAAGCGCTGGCGATTGAATGGCAACACGGCGATCTCACGCTGCGCGGCTGGGTGGCCGATCCAAATCACACTACGCCCGCACTGGCCGAAATTCAGTATTGCTACGTGAACGGTCGCATGATGCGCGATCGCCTGATCAATCACGCGATCCGCCAGGCCTGCGAAGACAAACTGGGGGCCGATCAGCAACCGGCATTTGTGTTGTATCTGGAGATCGACCCGCATCAGGTGGACGTCAACGTGCACCCTGCCAAACACGAAGTGCGTTTCCATCAGTCGCGTCTGGTGCATGACTTTATCTATCAGGGCGTGCTGAGCGTGCTACAACAGCAACTGGAAACACCGCTACCGCTGGACGATGAACCACAACCTGCACCGCGTGCCATTCCGGAAAATCGCGTGGCGGCGGGGCGCAATCACTTTGCTGAACCGGCAGTTCGTGAGCCGGTAGCTCCGCGCTACTCTCCTGCGCCCGCCTCAGGCAGTCGTCCGGCTGCCCCCTGGCCGAATGCGCAGCCAGGTTACCAGAAACAGCAAGGTGAAGTGTATCGCCAGCTTTTGCAAACGCCCGCGCCGATGCAAAAACCAAAAGCGCCAGAACCGCAGGAACCTGCACTTGCGGCGAACAGTCAGAGTTTTGGTCGGGTACTGACTATCGTCCATTCCGACTGTGCGTTGCTTGAGCGCGATGGCAACATTTCACTTTTATCCTTGCCAGTGGCAGAACGTTGGCTGCGTCAGGCACAATTGACGCCGGGTGAAGTGCCAGTTTGCGCCCAACCGCTGCTTATTCCGTTGCGGCTAAAAGTTTCTGGCGAAGAAAAATCGGCATTAGAAAAAGCGCAGTCTGCCCTGGCGGAACTGGGTATTGATTTCCAGTCCGATGCGCAGCATGTGACCATCAGGGCCGTGCCTTTACCCTTACGCCAACAAAATTTACAAATCTTGATTCCTGAACTGATAGGCTACCTGGCGAAGCAGTCCGTATTCGAACCTGGCAATATTGCGCAGTGGATTGCACGAAATCTGATGAGCGAACATGCGCAGTGGTCAATGGCACAGGCCATAACCCTGCTGGCGGACGTGGAACGGTTATGTCCGCAACTTGTGAAAACGCCGCCGGGTGGTCTGTTACAATCTGTTGATTTACATCCGGCGATAAAAGCCCTGAAAGATGAGTGATATCAGTAAGGCGAGCCTGCCTAAGGCGATTTTTTTGATGGGGCCGACGGCCTCCGGTAAAACGGCGTTAGCCATTGAGCTGCGTAAAATTTTACCAGTAGAGTTGATAAGCGTTGATTCTGCCCTTATTTACAAAGGGATGGATATCGGGACGGCGAAGCCGAACGCTGAAGAGTTACTCGCCGCGCCGCACCGATTGCTGAATATTCGCGATCCGTCGCAGGCTTACTCGGCTGCTGATTTTCGCCGCGATGCGCTGGCGGAAATGGCCGATATCACCGCGGCGGGGCGGATCCCACTGTTAGTGGGCGGTACGATGTTGTATTTCAAGGCATTGCTGGAAGGGTTGTCGCCGCTACCGTCGGCAGACCCGGAAGTACGGGCCAGAATTGAGCAACAGGCGGCAGAGCAAGGTTGGGAGTCATTGCATCGTCAACTTCAGGAGATCGATCCGGTTGCGGCAGCAAGGATTCATCCAAATGATCCACAAAGGCTTTCCCGGGCACTGGAAGTTTTTTTCATTTCGGGTAAAACTTTAACGGAACTGACGCAAACGTCAGGAGACGCTCTACCGTATCAGGTGCATCAGTTCGCCATCGCCCCGGCGAGCCGTGAACTGCTCCATCAACGAATTGAGCAGCGTTTTCATCAGATGTTGGCTTCAGGTTTTGAAGCAGAAGTCCGGGCGCTTTTTGCCCGAGGAGATTTGCATACGGATTTGCCTTCCGTTCGTTGCGTGGGTTATCGCCAGATGTGGTCTTACCTTGAAGGCGAAATCTCATACGATGAAATGGTTTATCGAGGTGTTTGCGCCACGAGACAGTTGGCGAAGCGGCAGATAACCTGGCTGCGTGGTTGGGAAGGGGTTCACTGGCTTGACAGTGAAAAACCAGAACAGGCGCGTGACGAAGTATTACAGGTTGTTGGTGCTATCGCAGGCTGAATGTGTACAATTGAGACGTATCGTGCGCAATTTTTTCAGAATCGAAAGGTTCAAAGTACAAATAAGCATATAAGGAAAAGAGAGAATGGCTAAGGGGCAATCTTTACAAGATCCGTTCCTGAACGCACTGCGTCGGGAACGTGTTCCAGTTTCTATTTATTTGGTGAATGGTATTAAGCTGCAAGGACAAATCGAGTCTTTTGATCAGTTCGTGATCCTGTTGAAAAACACGGTCAGCCAGATGGTTTACAAGCACGCGATTTCTACTGTTGTCCCGTCTCGCCCGGTTTCTCATCACAGTAACAACGCCGGTGGCGGTACCAGCAGTAACTATCATCATGGTAGCAGCGCGCAGAATACTTCCGCGCAACAGGACAGCGAAGAAACCGAATAAGGTTTCGGGCTGTTTTTTTACACGGGGAGCCAGCGATCCTGCGTTCCCCGCTGATCTATTTAGAGGGTTATACGCTTGTTTGACCGTTATGATGCTGGTGAGCAGGCGGTACTGGTACACATCTATTTTACGCAAGACAAAGATATGGAAGACCTCCAGGAGTTTGAATCTCTGGTCTCTTCCGCCGGTGTCGAAGCATTGCAGGTGATTACCGGTAGCCGTAAAGCGCCGCACCCAAAGTATTTTGTAGGTGAAGGTAAAGCAGTTGAAATTGCGGAAGCCGTAAAAGCGACAGGAGCTTCGGTCGTTCTTTTTGACCATGCCCTGAGCCCGGCGCAGGAGCGTAACCTGGAGCGTTTGTGCGAGTGTCGTGTCATCGACCGCACCGGCCTTATTTTAGATATTTTCGCCCAACGTGCGCGTACCCATGAGGGTAAGTTGCAGGTTGAGCTGGCGCAGTTGCGCCATCTGGCTACGCGCCTGGTGCGTGGCTGGACCCACCTTGAAAGACAGAAAGGCGGGATTGGTTTGCGTGGTCCGGGTGAAACCCAGCTCGAAACCGACCGTCGTTTGTTGCGTAATCGCATCGTGCAGATACAGTCGCGCCTGGAAAGAGTTGAAAAGCAGCGTGAGCAGGGGCGGCAATCGCGTATCAAAGCCGACGTTCCTACTGTTTCGCTGGTGGGATATACCAACGCCGGTAAATCTACTCTTTTCAATCGCATCACCGAAGCGCGGGTCTACGCGGCAGACCAGTTGTTTGCCACCCTCGACCCGACGTTGCGGCGTATTGACGTTGCGGATGTCGGTGAAACCGTGTTGGCAGATACCGTAGGGTTTATTCGCCACCTGCCGCACGATCTGGTGGCGGCATTTAAAGCCACGTTACAAGAGACGCGGCAAGCCACATTGCTGCTGCACGTCATTGACGCGGCGGATGTGCGTGTACAAGAAAACATCGAAGCGGTGAATACGGTTCTTGAAGAGATTGATGCTCACGAGATCCCAACCCTGCTGGTGATGAACAAGATCGATATGCTGGACGATTTCGAACCGCGTATTGACAGAGATGAAGAGAACAAACCGATCCGTGTCTGGCTTTCCGCACAGACCGGAGCGGGGATACCACAGCTTTTTCAGGCTTTGACGGAGCGGCTTTCCGGCGAGGTGGCGCAGCATACATTGCGTCTGCCGCCGCAGGAAGGGCGCCTGAGAAGTCGTTTTTATCAGCTTCAGGCAATAGAAAAAGAGTGGATGGAGGAGGACGGCAGCGTAAGTCTGCAAGTTCGTATGCCGATCGTTGACTGGCGTCGCCTCTGCAAACAAGAACCGGCGTTGATCGATTACCTGATCTAACGGCGTAGCGTCTGAAGCGTGGAGTCATATCCTCTGGCGTCGAAAGACAACAGGGATCACCGCATAACAAATATGGAGCACAAACATGGCGTGGAATCAGCCCGGTAATAACGGACAAGACCGCGACCCGTGGGGAAGCAGCAAACCTGGCGGCAACTCTGAGGGAAATGGAAACAAAGGCGGTCGCGATCAAGGGCCACCTGATTTAGATGATATCTTCCGCAAACTGAGCAAAAAGCTCGGTGGTCTGGGCGGCGGTAAAGGCACCGGATCTGGCGGTGGCAGTTCATCGCAAGGCCCGCGCCCGCAGCTTGGCGGTCGCGTCGTTACCATCGCAGCGGCAGCGATTGTCATTATCTGGGCGGCCAGTGGTTTCTATACCATTAAAGAAGCCGAACGCGGCGTGGTAACACGCTTTGGTAAATTCAGCCATCTGGTTGAGCCGGGTCTGAACTGGAAACCGACGTTTATCGACGAAGTCAAACCGGTGAACGTGGAAGCCGTGCGTGAACTGGCAGCTTCTGGTGTGATGCTGACGTCGGACGAGAACGTAGTGCGCGTTGAGATGAACGTGCAGTACCGCGTCACCGATCCGGAAAAATATCTGTATAGCGTGACCAGCCCGGATGACAGTCTGCGTCAGGCTACCGACAGCGCCCTGCGCGGGGTTATCGGTAAATACACCATGGACCGCATTCTGACGGAAGGTCGTACCGTGATTCGTAGCGATACTCAGCGCGAACTGGAAGAGACGATTCGTCCGTATGACATGGGCATCACTCTGCTGGACGTCAACTTCCAGGCTGCTCGTCCGCCGGAAGAAGTAAAAGCGGCGTTTGACGATGCGATTGCCGCGCGTGAAAACGAACAGCAATACATTCGTGAAGCAGAAGCGTATACCAACGAAGTTCAGCCGCGTGCGAACGGTCAGGCGCAACGTATCCTCGAAGAGGCGCGTGCGTACAAGGCCCAGACCATCCTGGAAGCTCAGGGTGAAGTGGCGCGCTTTGCTAAACTTCTGCCGGAATATAAAGCCGCGCCGGAAATTACTCGCGAGCGTCTGTATATCGAGACGATGGAAAAAGTGTTGGGCAACACCCGCAAAGTGCTGGTTAACGATAAAGGTGGCAACCTGATGGTTCTGCCATTAGACCAGATGCTGAAAGGTGGTAACGCCCCTGCGGCGAAGAGCGATAACGGTGCCAGCAATCTGCTGCGTCTGCCGCCAGCCTCTTCCACCACAACCAGTGGAGCAAGCAACACGTCGTCCACCAGTCAGGGCGATATTATGGACCAACGCCGCGCCAACGCGCAGCGTAACGACTACCAGCGTCAGGGGGAATAACGATGCGTAAGTCAGTTATCGCGATTATCATCATCGTGCTGGTAGTGCTTTACATGTCTGTCTTTGTCGTCAAAGAAGGTGAGCGCGGTATTACGCTGCGTTTTGGTAAGGTACTGCGTGACGATGACAACAAACCTCTGGTTTATGAGCCGGGTCTGCATTTCAAGATACCGTTCATTGAAACGGTGAAAATGCTCGACGCACGTATTCAGACCATGGACAACCAGGCCGACCGCTTTGTGACCAAAGAGAAGAAAGACCTGATCGTCGACTCTTACATCAAATGGCGCATCAGCGATTTCAGCCGTTACTATCTGGCAACGGGTGGTGGCGACATTTCGCAAGCGGAAGTGCTGTTGAAACGTAAGTTCTCTGACCGTCTGCGTTCTGAAATTGGTCGCCTGGACGTGAAAGACATCGTCACCGATTCTCGTGGTCGTCTGACCCTCGAAGTACGTGACGCGCTGAACTCCGGTTCTGCGGGTACAGAAGATGAAGTTACTACCCCTGCAGCAGATAACGCCATTGCCGAAGCGGCAGAGCGCGTAACGGCTGAGACGAAGGGCAAAGTTCCGGTCATCAATCCGAACAGTATGGCGGCGCTGGGTATTGAAGTTGTCGATGTGCGAATTAAGCAGATCAACCTGCCGACCGAAGTGTCTGAAGCGATCTACAACCGTATGCGCGCCGAGCGTGAAGCGGTAGCGCGTCGTCACCGTTCACAAGGTCAGGAAGAAGCGGAAAAACTGCGCGCGACTGCCGACTATGAAGTGACCAGAACGCTGGCAGAAGCTGAGCGTCAGGGCCGCATCATGCGTGGTGAAGGCGATGCAGAAGCAGCCAAACTGTTTGCTGATGCATTCAGTAAAGATCCGGACTTCTACGCATTCATCCGTAGCCTGCGTGCTTATGAGAACAGCTTCTCTGGCAATCAGGACGTGATGGTCATGAGCCCGGACAGCGATTTCTTCCGCTACATGAAGACGCCGACTTCCGCAACGCGTTAATATAACGACTGCGGTACAGGTCAATAAAGCCACCGCATCCTCAGGGATGTCGGTGGTTTTCTTTTTCTATAAGGATAATGAATGAATTCGACAATCTGGCTGGCGCTTGCCCTGGTTTTGGTACTGGAAGGTTTAGGGCCGATGCTTTACCCGAAGGCATGGAAGAAGATGATCTCTGCGATGACCAATTTGCCCGATAATATTTTACGTCGTTTTGGCGGTGGACTTGTGGTTGCGGGCGTTGTGGTCTACTACATGTTGAGGAAAACGATTGGCTGAACAAAAAACAGACTGATCGAGGTCATTTTTGAGTGCAAAAAGTGCTGTAACTCTGAAAAAGCGATGGTAGAATCCATTTTTAAGCAAACGGTGATTTTGAAAAATGGGTAACAACGTCGTCGTACTGGGCACCCAATGGGGTGACGAAGGTAAAGGTAAGATCGTCGATCTTCTGACTGAACGGGCTAAATATGTTGTACGCTACCAGGGCGGTCACAACGCAGGCCATACTCTCGTAATCAACGGTGAAAAAACCGTTCTCCATCTTATTCCATCAGGTATTCTCCGCGAGAATGTAACCAGCATCATCGGTAACGGTGTTGTGCTGTCTCCGGCTGCGCTGATGAAAGAGATGAAAGAACTGGAAGACCGTGGCATCCCCGTTCGTGAGCGTCTGCTGCTGTCCGAAGCATGTCCGCTGATCCTTGATTATCACGTTGCGCTGGATAACGCGCGTGAGAAAGCGCGTGGCGCGAAAGCGATCGGCACCACCGGTCGTGGTATCGGGCCTGCTTATGAAGATAAAGTGGCACGTCGCGGTCTGCGTGTTGGCGACCTTTTCGACAAAGAAACCTTCGCTGAAAAACTGAAAGAAGTGATGGAATATCACAACTTCCAGTTGGTTAACTACTACAAAGCTGAAGCGGTTGATTACCAGAAAGTTCTGGATGATACGATGGCTGTTGCCGACATCCTGACTTCTATGGTTGTTGACGTTTCTGACCTGCTCGACCAGGCGCGTCAGCGTGGCGATTTCGTCATGTTTGAAGGTGCGCAGGGTACGCTGCTGGATATCGACCACGGTACATATCCGTACGTAACTTCTTCCAACACCACTGCTGGTGGCGTGGCGACCGGTTCCGGCCTGGGCCCGCGTTATGTTGATTACGTTCTGGGTATCCTCAAAGCTTACTCCACTCGTGTGGGTGCAGGTCCGTTCCCGACCGAACTGTTTGATGAAACTGGCGAGTTCCTCTGCAAGCAGGGTAACGAATTCGGCGCAACTACGGGTCGTCGTCGTCGTACCGGCTGGCTGGACACCGTTGCCGTTCGTCGTGCGGTACAGCTGAACTCCCTGTCTGGCTTCTGCCTGACCAAGCTGGACGTTCTGGATGGCCTGAAAGAGGTGAAACTCTGCGTGGCTTACCGTATGCCGGATGGTCGTGAAGTGACTACCACTCCGCTGGCAGCTGACGACTGGAAAGGTGTAGAGCCGATTTACGAAACCATGCCGGGCTGGTCTGAATCCACCTTCGGCGTGAAAGATCGTAGCGGCCTGCCGCAGGCGGCGCTGAACTACATCAAGCGTATTGAAGAGCTGACCGGTGTGCCGATCGATATCATCTCTACCGGTCCGGATCGTACTGAAACCATGATTCTACGCGACCCGTTCGACGCGTAATTCTGGTACGCCTGGCAGATATTTTGCCTGCCGGGCTAACAGTGTGATACATTGCTGTGTCGGGTAAGCCATTACGCTATCCGACACAGTGTTAAATCCTCGCTTTTTTCCTTCCCCGAACTGAAATAAATTAGCGACACAGCTTGTGGCTGGTTTATCATCAATATAAATGTATTTTTTCCCGATTTCCCTTTTGAGGTTGATGTGCAGTTAACGAGTTTCACTGATTACGGATTACGTGCGCTGATCTACATGGCGTCATTGCCAGAAGGGCGGATGACCAGTATTTCTGAAGTGACTGACGTCTACGGCGTCTCCCGTAATCATATGGTCAAAATAATCAATCAACTTAGTCGTGCCGGCTACGTGACTGCTGTTCGTGGAAAAAATGGCGGCATTCGCTTGGGTAAACCGGCGAGTGCAATACGTATTGGTGATGTGGTGCGCGAGCTGGAGCCCTTATCGCTGGTGAATTGCAGCAGTGAGTTTTGCCACATTACACCTGCCTGTCGGTTGAAACAGGCGCTTTCTAAGGCCGTGCAAAGTTTTCTTACGGAACTGGATAACTACACGCTTGCCGATTTGGTTGAAGAGAATCAACCGCTTTATAAATTATTGCTGGTGGAGTGACGAAAATCTTCATCAGAGATGACAACGGAGGAACCGAGATGTCACAAGATCCTTTCCAGGAACGCGAAGCTGAAAAATACGCGAATCCCATCCCTAGTCGGGAATTTATCCTCGAACATTTAACCAAACGTGAAAAACCGGCCAGCCGTGATGAGCTGGCGGTAGAACTGCACATTGAAGGCGAAGAGCAGCTTGAAGGCCTGCGTCGCCGCCTGCGCGCGATGGAGCGCGATGGTCAACTGGTCTTCACTCGCCGTCAGTGCTATGCGCTGCCGGAACGCCTCGACCTGGTGAAAGGTACCGTTATTGGCCACCGTGATGGCTACGGCTTTCTGCGAGTTGAAGGGCGTAAAGATGATTTGTATCTCTCCAGCGAGCAGATGAAAACCTGCATTCATGGCGATCAGGTGCTGGCTCAGCCGCTGGGCGCTGACCGTAAAGGTCGTCGTGAAGCGCGTATTGTCCGCGTACTGGTGCCAAAAACCAGCCAGATTGTTGGTCGCTACTTCACCGAAGCGGGCGTCGGCTTTGTGGTTCCTGACGATAGCCGTCTGAGCTTCGATATCTTAATCCCGCCCGATCAGATCATGGGCGCGCGGATGGGCTTTGTGGTGGTGGTTGAACTGACTCAACGCCCGACTCGCCGTACCAAAGCGGTGGGTAAAATCGTCGAAGTGCTGGGCGACAATATGGGCACCGGCATGGCGGTTGATATCGCTCTGCGTACCCATGAAATTCCGTACATCTGGCCGCAGGCTGTTGAGCAACAGGTTGCCGGGCTGAAAGAAGAAGTGCCGGAAGAAGCAAAAGTGGGCCGTGTCGATCTGCGCGATTTACCGCTGGTCACCATTGATGGCGAAGACGCCCGTGACTTTGACGATGCAGTTTACTGTGAGAAAAAACGCGGCGGCGGCTGGCGTTTATGGGTCGCGATTGCCGACGTCAGCTACTATGTGCGTCCGCCAACGCCGCTGGACAGAGAAGCGCGTAATCGTGGTACGTCGGTGTACTTCCCTTCGCAGGTTATCCCGATGCTGCCGGAAGTGCTCTCTAACGGCCTGTGCTCGCTCAACCCGCAGGTAGACCGCCTGTGTATGGTGTGCGAGATGACGGTTTCGTCGAAAGGCCGCCTGACTGGCTACAAATTCTACGAAGCGGTGATGAGTTCTCACGCGCGTCTGACCTACACCAAAGTCTGGCATATACTGCAAGGCGATCAGGATCTGCGCGAGCAGTATGCGCCGCTGGTTAAGCATCTCGAAGAGTTACATAACCTCTATAAAGTGCTGGATAAAGCCCGTGAAGAACGCGGTGGGATCTCATTTGAGAGCGAAGAAGCGAAGTTCATTTTCAACGCTGAACGCCGTATTGAACGTATCGAACAGACTCAGCGTAACGACGCCCACAAGTTAATTGAAGAGTGCATGATTCTGGCGAATATCTCGGCGGCGCGTTTCGTTGAGAAAGCCAAAGAACCGGCACTGTTCCGTATTCACGACAAGCCGAGCACCGAAGCGATTACCTCTTTCCGTTCAGTGCTGGCGGAGCTGGGGCTGGAATTGCCGGGCGGTAACAAGCCGGAACCGCGCGACTATGCAGAGTTACTGGAATCGGTTGCCGATCGTCCTGATGCAGAAATGCTGCAAACCATGCTTTTGCGCTCGATGAAACAGGCGATTTACGATCCGGAAAACCGTGGTCACTTCGGTCTGGCATTGCAGTCCTATGCGCACTTTACTTCGCCGATTCGTCGTTATCCTGACCTGACGTTGCACCGCGCCATTAAATACCTGCTGGCGAAAGAGCAGGGGCATCAGGGCAACACCACTGAAACCGGCGGCTACCATTATTCGATGGAAGAGATGCTGCAACTGGGTCAGCACTGTTCGATGGCGGAACGTCGTGCCGATGAAGCAACGCGCGATGTGTCTGACTGGCTGAAGTGTGACTTCATGCTCGACCAGGTAGGTAACGTCTTTAAAGGCGTAATTTCCAGCGTCACTGGCTTTGGCTTCTTCGTCCGTCTGGACGACTTGTTCATTGATGGTCTGGTCCATGTCTCTTCGCTGGACAATGACTACTATCGCTTTGACCAGGTAGGGCAACGCCTGATGGGTGAATCCAGCGGCCAGACTTATCGCCTGGGCGATCGCGTGGAAGTTCGCGTCGAAGCGGTTAATATGGACGAGCGCAAAATCGACTTTAGCCTGATCTCCAGCGAACGCGCACCGCGCAACGTCGGTAAAACGGCGCGCGAGAAAGCGAAAAAAGGCGATGCAGGCAAAAAAGGCGGCAAGCGTCGTCAGGTCGGCAAAAAGGTCAACTTTGAGCCAGACAGCGCCTTCCGCGGCGAGAAAAAACCGAAGCCGAAAGCAGCGAAGAAAGACGCGAGAAAAGCGAAAAAGCCATCGGCGAAAACGCAGAAAATAGCCGCAGCGACCAAAGCGAAGCGTGCGGCGAAGAAAAAAGTGGCAGAGTGATCATTACCCTCTTCAAACAGAAGAGGGTGAATTATCCGTAGGCCGGGCAAGCGTGGCGCTCCCGGCATAACGTAAACAACGAGTACATTAATGAGCGAAATGATTTACGGCATCCATGCAGTGCAGGCCCTGCTGGAGCGCGCCCCTGAACGTTTTCAGGAAGTCTTTATTTTAAAAGGCCGTGAAGATAAACGTCTGTTACCACTGATTCACGCCCTTGAGTCTCAGGGCGTGGTTATCCAGTTGGCAAACCGCCAATATCTCGACGAGAAAAGCGACGGTGCCGTGCATCAGGGCATTATCGCTCGTGTGAAGCCAGGACGGCAGTATCAGGAAAACGATCTGCCGGATCTGATCGCTTCGCTCGATCAACCGTTCCTGCTGATCCTCGACGGCGTAACCGATCCGCACAACCTCGGCGCGTGCCTGCGTAGCGCGGACGCCGCTGGTGTTCATGCGGTGATTGTGCCGAAAGATCGCTCCGCACAGCTCAACGCCACGGCGAAAAAAGTGGCCTGTGGTGCGGCAGAAAGCGTTCCGCTGATTCGGGTGACTAATCTGGCGCGCACCATGCGTATGTTGCAGGAAGAGAATATCTGGATCGTCGGTACGGCAGGCGAGGCGGATCATACACTCTATCAGAGCAAAATGACCGGACGCCTGGCGCTGGTGATGGGCGCGGAAGGTGAAGGTATGCGTCGCCTGACCCGTGAACATTGCGATGAGTTGATCAGCATCCCAATGGCAGGAAGTGTTTCTTCCCTGAACGTTTCGGTTGCAACCGGAATTTGCTTATTTGAAGCGGTTCGTCAGCGCAGCTAGTTCCTCTGAATTATGAAAAGCCATCCAGATTTGGATGGTTTTTTTTTGTCTATAGCTGGTAAGATAATTACGTACTGCAAATATTCATTTTATTAATATTTAAACTTAATCTATATGGAATAATATATGACATGGAATCCGTTGGCGCTGGCGACGGCGCTGCAAACTGTACCTGAACAAAATATTGATGTAACAAATAGCGAAAGCGCATTAATTATTAAAATGAATGATTATGGCGATTTGCAAATCAATATTCTTTTTACTTCCCGCCAAATGATCATCGAAACCTTTATTTGTTCGGTAAGTAGTATCAGCAATCCAGATGAATTTAATACCTTCTTATTAAGAAATCAGAAGATGATGCCGTTGTCATCGGTAGGGATCTCCAGCGTGCAACAGGAAGAGTATTACATTGTTTTCGGTGCGTTATCGCTTAAATCTTCTCTTGAAGATATCCTGCTTGAGATAACTTCGCTGGTAGATAACGCATTGGATCTGGCTGAAATTACAGAAGAATATTCACACTAATTACAAGGACGGGTATTTATGGGGATTTTAAAAAGTTTATTTACGCTGGGGAAATCGTTTATCTCCCAGGCGGAAGAGTCCATTGAAGAAAACCAGGGCGTGCGCATGCTGGAACAGCATATTCGTGACGCAAAAACTGAACTCGATAAAGCCGGAAAATCTCGCGTTGATCTGCTGGCGCGAGTGAAATTAAGTCACGATAAGCTGAAAGATTTACGTGAGCGCAAAGCCAGTCTGGAAGCTCGTGCGCTGGAAGCGTTAAGCAAGAACGTGAATCCGTCGTTGATTAACGAAGTTGCTGAAGAAATCGCGCGCCTTGAGAATCTCATTACCGCTGAAGAGCAAGTGTTGTCGAATCTGGAAGTCTCTCGTAATGGCGTGGAAAAAGCAGTTACAGCGACAGCGCAGCGTATCGCTCAGTTTGAGCAGCAAATGGAAGTCGTTAAAGCCACTGAAGCCATGCAGCGTGCACAACAGGCTGTAACGACCTCTACTGTTGGCGCATCTTCCAGCGTTTCGACAGCGGCAGAATCCTTAAAACGCCTGCAAACGCGTCAGGCCGAACGTCAGGCTCGCCTGGATGCTGCCGCACAGTTGGAAAAAGTCGCAGACGGTCGCGATCTCGATGAAAAGCTGGCGGAAGCCGGAATTGGCGGTAGCAATAAAAGTAGCGCCCGGGATGTATTAGCAAGACTGCAACGCCAACAGGGCGAGTAATTTTTTGCCAGCCTCACTGCAAGGCTGGCAACTATTTTAAGGATAAAATATGTCTGGTTTTTTCCAGCGTCTGTTTGGCAAGGATAATAAGCCTGCTATCGCTCGCGGTCCGTTGGGTCTGCATCTCAATAGTGGTTTTACGCTCGATACGTTAGCGTTTCGTTTGCTGGAAGATGCATTGCTGATCGAGCTACCGGGTGAAGAATATACCGTGGCCGCCGTCAGTTGCATCGAACTGGGCGGGGGTAGCCAGATTTTCCGTTACTACACTTCGGGCGATGAGTTCCTGCAAATCAATACCACTGGCGGCGAAGATATTGATGACATTGATGATATCAAGCTCTTTGTCTATGAAGAGAGCTACGGTATCAGTAAAGAGAGTCACTGGCGCGAGGCGATCAACGCCAAAGCGATGGGGGCAATGACCTTAAACTGGCAGGAAAAACGCTGGCAGCGATTTTTTAACAGCGAAGAACCGGGAAATATCGAACCCGTCTACATGCTGGAAAAAGTAGAAAATCAAAACCATGCCAAATGGGAAGTGCATAATTTTAGCATGGGCTACCAACGTCAGGTGACCGAAGATACTTACGAATATTTGCTGTTAAATGGTGAGGAATCTTTTAACGATCTCGGCGAGCCGGAGTGGTTATTTTCGCGCGCGCTGGGTGTCGATATCCCGATGACATCACTTCATATTATTGGTTAATTACAAGGACGTTTACAATGCATATACTGGATTCACTTCTTGCCTTTAGTGCCTATTTTTTTATTGGCGTGGCGATGGTGATTATTTTCCTGTTTATCTACTCCAAAATTACACCGCACAACGAATGGCAGTTAATCAAAAACAATAACACCGCGGCGGCACTGGCGTTCAGCGGAACATTGTTGGGGTACGTGATCCCCTTATCCAGTGCGGCAATCAATGCGGTGAGTATTCCAGACTATTTCGCATGGGGCGGGATTGCTCTGGTGATTCAATTACTCGTTTTTGCTGGCGTCAGGCTTTATATGCCTGCATTAAGCGAAAAAATTATTAATCACAATACCGCAGCAGGAATGTTTATGGGAACCGCCGCGCTGGCTGGCGGTATTTTTAACGCAGCTTGTATGACATGGTAATGGACGATCATGGCCAGAAAACGCAAATCCAGAAATAACAAAAATATCGGACATGGGGCAATCAGTCGCATTGGTAGACCGCATAATCCTTTTGAGCCGCGCCGCAATCGCTACGCACAAAAATACTTAACGTTGGCACTAATGGGCGGTGCCGCTTTTTTCGTATTGAAAGGTTGTGGCGATAGTGGCGATGTCGATAACGACGGCGACGGAACGTTTTACGCGACTGTGCAGGATTGTATTGATGATGGTAATAATTCAGATATCTGTGCTCATGGCTGGAACAACGCCAAAGCGGCATTTTATGCCGATGTTCCGAAGAATATGACTCAGCAGAATTGTCAGTCTAAGTACGAAAATTGCTACTACGACAATGTTGAACAGAGTTGGATCCCGGTCGTTTCTGGATTTTTGTTAAGCCGGGTTATTCGTAAAGATCGCGATGAGCCGTTCGTCTATAACAGCGGCGGATCCTCATTTGCTTCCCGCCCCGTCTGGCGCAACACTTCCGGTGATTACTCCTGGCGCTCCGGTTCTGGCAAAAAAGAGTCTTACTCTTCGGGCGGCTTTACCACCAAAAAAGCGTCAACCGTTTCTCGCGGCGGCTATGGTCGTTCTTCCAGCGCCCGTGGGCATTGGGGAGGCTAATCATGCTGAGACACAACGTTACTGTGCGGTGGGATCTGGACCGGATTGCCGCCGATAACGGATTTGACTTTCATATCATCGACAATGAAATCTATTGGGATGAGAGTCGGGCTTATCGTTTTACTCTGCGCCAGATTGAAGAGCAGATCGAAAAACCGACTGCGGAACTGCATCAGATGTGCCTGGAGGTGGTGGATCGCGCGGTTAAAGATGAAGAGATCCTGACGCAACTGGCGATCCCGCCGTTGTACTGGGATGTGATCGCCGAAAGCTGGCGCGCACGCGATCCTTCGTTGTATGGCCGGATGGATTTTGCCTGGTGTGGTAATGCACCGGTTAAGTTGCTGGAGTACAACGCCGATACGCCAACTTCATTGTACGAGTCGGCTTATTTCCAGTGGTTGTGGCTGGAAGATGCCCGGCGCAGCGGCGTTATTCCGCGCGATGCCGATCAGTACAATGCCATTCAGGAACGCCTGATTTCACGCTTTAGCGAGCTTTACAGTCGGGAACCGTTTTATTTTTGCTGCTGTCAGGACACCGACGAAGACAGGAGTACCGTGCTGTACTTGCAGGACTGCGCCCAGCAGGCAGGGCAGGAGTCGCGGTTTATCTACATTGAAGATCTCGGTTTGGGCGTCGGCGGCGTACTGACCGATCTTGATGATAATGTCATCCAGCGTGCATTTAAGCTGTATCCGCTGGAGTGGATGATGCGTGACGATAACGGTCCGCTGCTGCGCAAGCGTCGTGAGCAATGGGTGGAGCCGTTATGGAAAAGTATCTTGAGTAATAAAGGGCTAATGCCGCTGCTTTGGCGCTTCTTCCCTGGTCATCCTAACCTTCTTGCATCCTGGTTCGATGGTGAAAAACCGCAGATTGCCGCTGGCGAAAGCTATGTGCGTAAACCGATTTACTCGCGCGAAGGCGGAAACGTCACCATTTTCGACGGTCAGAATAACGTTGTTGACCACGCTGATGGTGATTACGCCGATGAACCGATGATCTACCAGGCGTTTCAACCTCTGCCGCGATTTGGCGATAGCTACACACTCATCGGTAGCTGGATTGTCGATGATGAAGCGTGCGGAATGGGGATCCGTGAAGATAACACGCTGATCACCAAAGACACCTCACGTTTCGTTCCGCATTACATTGCTGGATAAGAATGTTTTAGCAATCTCTTTCTGTCATGAATCCATGGCAGTGACCATACTAATGGTGACTGCCATTGATGGAGGGAGACACAGTGCACTGGCAAACTCACACCGTTTTTAATCAACCTATACCATTAAATAACAGCAACTTATACCTGTCTGATGGCGCGCTTTGCGAAGCGGTAACGCGTGAAGGTGCTAGCTGGGATAGCGATTTTCTCGCCAGTATTGGTCAGCAGTTAGGAACGGCTGAATCCCTTGAACTGGGGCGGCTGGCGAATGTGAATCCGCCTGAATTATTGCGCTACGATGCGCAAGGACGCCGTCTGGACGATGTGCGTTTTCACCCCGCCTGGCACCTGCTGATGCAGGCGCTATGTACCAATCGGGTGCACAATCTTGCCTGGGAAGAAGACGCTCGCTCCGGCGCATTTGTGGCGCGCGCGGCGCGTTTTATGTTACATGCGCAGGTTGAGGCTGGGTCGTTATGTCCGATAACGATGACCTTTGCCGCCACGCCATTGTTGTTACAGATGTTACCCGCGCCGTTTCAGGACTGGACCACGCCGCTGCTGAGCGATCGCTACGATTCTCACTTATTGCCAGGTGGGCAAAAACGTGGCTTGTTGATCGGCATGGGAATGACGGAAAAGCAGGGCGGTTCCGATGTCATGAGCAACACCACCCGCGCAGAGCGTCTGGACGATGGTTCTTATCGGCTGGTGGGGCATAAATGGTTTTTCTCGGTGCCGCAAAGCGATGCGCATCTGGTGTTGGCACAGACCGCGGGCGGTTTGTCCTGCTTTTTTGTGCCGCGCTTTTTGCCTGACGGGCAACGCAACGCGATTCGCCTCGAGCGGCTGAAAGATAAGCTGGGTAATCGCTCTAACGCCAGCTGCGAAGTGGAGTTTCAGGATGCCATTGGCTGGTTGTTGGGGCAGGAAGGGGAAGGAATTCGTCTGATCCTGAAAATGGGTGGGATGACGCGTTTTGATTGTGCCCTGGGTAGCCATGCCATGATGCGCCGTGCATTTTCGCTGGCGATTTACCATGCACATCAACGCCATGTTTTTGGTAATCCATTGATCCAACAGCCTCTTATGCGTCATATCTTAAGTCGCATGGCACTTCAGCTTGAAGGGCAAACGGCGTTGCTGTTTCGTCTTGCGCGAGCGTGGGACCGGCGCGCCGATGCCAAAGAAGCTCTGTGGGCGCGTTTATTTACGCCTGCGGCGAAATTTGTGATCTGCAAACGTGGCATTCCGTTTGTGGCCGAAGCGATGGAGGTGCTGGGCGGCATTGGTTATTGCGAGGAGAGCGAGCTGCCGCGGCTTTACCGGGAGATGCCGGTAAACAGTATTTGGGAAGGTTCCGGCAATATTATGTGCCTGGATGTGCTGCGCGTTCTCAATAAGCAAGCGGGCGTATACGACTTATTGTCGGAAGCATTTGTGGAAGTGAAAGGGCAGGATCGCTATTTTGATCGCGCGGTTCGTCGTTTACAGCAGCAGCTGCGTAAGCCAGCTGAAGAATTGGGGCGAGAGATTACTCATCAGCTATTCCTGCTGGGCTGCGGTGCGCAAGTGTTGAAATATGCCTCTCCGCCAATGGCGCAGGCGTGGTGTAAGGTGATGTTAGATACGCGCGGCGGCGTACGGTTGTCAGAGCAGATCCAGAATGATTTATTGCTGCGGGCGACGGGAGGAGTGTGTTTGTAAGCGTATACGACTGATGCGACGCTGGTTTCGATTAACTAAATGAAATATTTTAAAATTGTAGGCCGGACAAGGCGCTCGCGCCGCATCCGGCATTGTTCATTTGCTGTAGATGACACTCACGCATACAGTATCGCCTGTACGCGCCAGTTATCAGGCTGCTGGTCTTCGTACATGGTAATAATGCGGTACCATGACGCACCTTGTTCATCGGCCTTTAACGCCACGATACGTTCCACGTCCTGCGGATCCCCTGAAATATTGCTAACTGAGATCTGACCTATTTCATTCAGGCCCGTCACGCAGTCAGCACTGGCGAATTCTGCAGACTGTGCCGTGGCGCTCGCAGGATAAGTCACTAATTGCAGCGAGGGTGAGGCAAGTAATTGTTTCATCGTCAGCTCCATTTTTCGTTTCCCCACATGTTGCAGGGCATTCCATCGCGGTAATAAACGCCCGAGCTTCCAGCCGGTAATTTATTGTGCACAGGTAAACGCATAGGGACGCAAAGCAATGTAAAGCTGACTATGTAAGTTGTCTGATTTATTTACGGTACAAAATGGCTTGTGAATACCACTGTCCTGTCACGATGGTTTCGTCCACCATGACGACAACGTAATAATCAGCTTTTGCAGCGACAGCTTTCGCTCTGATTTCTGCTAATGCGTCATCCGGAGAACCCCGAACCATCGTGCTTACGCTACCTATTCGCTGTAACCCTTGCGTCTGGTCGCGGCGAATCTCTTGCGGATGGTCCGTTACTGGCGGTGCTGGCTGTGGCGTACCTTGCAGTGCGCTACAGGCACTTAACATCAGCACCAATAATAAACTGGCAAACCGGTAAATAACGCTATTACGTTTCCTGCTAACCATAGTGTAGTGCCTTATTAATTTAACTTTGGGGGAATGTTCCCGAATTGTTACCTGGTACGCGATTTTCGAATGAAAACGTGACGAAAGCGTAACCCACATCTCAACATTATGAACTAATACCGCCAGCAGAAACTTGTGCTAAGGATTTCTTCATGTCATACCAGACAAAAAGGAGAGACAGATGATTGAAATAGAATCACGCGAGCTGGCAGATATTCCCGTTCTTCATGCTTATCCTGTCGGGCAAAAAGATACCCCGTTACCGTGTGTGATTTTTTATCACGGCTTTACTTCGTCCAGTCTGGTGTATAGCTATTTTGCCGTTGCGCTGGCGCAGGCTGGTTTGCGGGTGATCATGCCGGATGCGCCCGATCACGGTAGCCGTTTTAGTGGCGACGCAGCGCGGCGGTTAAATCAATTCTGGCAAATCTTGCTACAAAGTATGCAGGAATTCACTACCTTACGTGCGGCAATAGCCGAAGAAAACTGGCTGCGTGATGACCGTCTGGCAGTCGGTGGCGCGTCGATGGGCGCGATGACGGCACTGGGAATTACCGCTCGCCACCCCACGATAAAATGTACCGCCAGCATGATGGGATCGGGCTATTTTACATCGCTCGCCCGTTCACTGTTTCCACCGCTGATACCTGAAACGGCAGCACAGCAGAATGAATTCAATAACATTGTCGCGCCGCTGGCAGAGTGGGAAGCGACAAACCACCTGGAACAACTTGGTGACAGACCTCTACTGCTGTGGCATGGCCTTGACGATGACGTCGTGCCTGCCGACGAATCACTACGTTTGCAGCAGGCCTTAAGCGAGACGGGGCGGGATAAACTGCTAACCTGTTCATGGCAGCCAGGCGTGCGTCACCGCATTACGCCTGAGGCGTTAGATGCTGCCGTGACATTTTTCCGCCAGCATCTTTAAACACGCAGAATGCTGACCCCTTGCGCTTCCAGCTGTTGCAGGATTTCCGGGTTAGCATTTTTGCCGGTGATCAGCATATCGATTTGATCGGCACGGCTAAAAAGCATTCCCGCGCGTTCGCCAATCTTACTGCTATCAACCAGTACCACCAGTTTCCCTACCACGCTCAGCATCTTCTGCTCTGCCATTGCCGTCAGCATATCGGTTTTATACAACCCTTCTGCTGTCAGTCCTTTGCCGCTGGTAAACATCCAGTGCCCGGCATAGAGACTGTTTTCGCTGCCTTGCGGGCTTAAAGTGATGGACTGACTTTTGTTGTACTGTCCGCCCATAATGATCACGCTGTCATGCTCCTGATCGATCAGGTAATTTGCCAGCGGTAGATAATTAGTGATGATTTGCACTGGCTTGCCACACATTTCCCGCCCAAGCAGAAACGCGGTGGAGCCGCAGTTGATGACTACGCTTTCGCCCGGATTAACCAGCTGCGAGGCCGCTTTAGCAATACGTACTTTTTCATCGTGATTCTGCGCTTGATGCAGATTCATCGGCGTCCAGCGCGGGCGCTGTTGGGTAATAGCTTCTGCGCCATTGCGCACTTTTTTCAGTTTGCCGCTTTCGTCAAGTTTATTGATATCGCGTCGTGCAGTGGCAGGCGAAATTCCCAGACGCTCAACGACTTTCTCAACGGTCACAAAGCCCAATTGTGCGAGCATTTCCAGGAGGATTTGATGTCTTTGTGCTTCAGTCATGAGCTATTCCGATAAAATTTGATTTTTTTAGATGATATTTGAAATAGCCAGGAAATACTATGCCGGATAGCGCGAGCATCTCCACGCTATCCGGTACAAGCGACAGATTACAGGAACGACTTGAACGGCAGATCTGGTTCAATAGTGAAGCAATCATCGAAACCACGCGGATAGTGGTACTCGAAGTTGTCTTTATCCAGCGGCCAGGTAAATTTGCCGCCGACCTGCCAGATAAACGGCTTGAAGCCATACTTCAGGCGATCTTTTTTCATCTCCCACAGCACGCGGATCTCTTGCGGATCGGCCTGGAAGTTTGACCAGATATCGTGGTGGAACGGGATCACTACTTTCGCATTCAGCGCTTCGCCCATACGCAAGATATCAGCACTGGTCATTTTGTCGGTAATACCGCGTGGGTTTTCGCCGTATGAACCTAAAGCCACGTCGATCTGATGCTCATTACCATGTTTTGCATAGTAGTTAGAGTAGTGGGAATCGCCGCTGTGATACAGGGTACCGCCTGGGGTTTTGAACAGATAGTTCACCGCGCGATCGTCCATGCCGTCCGGCAGTACGCCAGCTGCTTTTTGATCGGCAGGCAGGGTGATCAGTGCCGTGCGGTCGAAAGCGTCAAGTGCATGAATTTCAATGTCTTTTACCTTCACTACGTCGCCCGGTTTAACGACGATGCAACGCTCTTTCGGTACGCCCCAGCCAATCCACAAATCAACGCAGGTTTTCGGTCCAATGAACGGTACGTCATCAGCACAGTTCTGCATCACGGCAGCAGCGACGTTAACGTCGATATGATCGTTGTGATCGTGAGTCGCCAGTACCGCGTCGATCTGGCGAATCGCAAACGGATCAAGAACAAACGGGGTGGTGCGCAGGTTTGGCTGCAGTTTTTTCACGCCAGCCATGCGCTGCATCTGGTGACCCTGTTTCATTAACGGGTTACCGTGGCTTTGTTTGCCAGTACCGCACCAAAAATCAACACAAACGTTGGCACCGCCTTCTGATTTCAACCAGATCCCGGTACAGCCGAGCCACCACATTGCGAAAGTGCCAGGTGCGACCTGCTCTTGCTCAATTTCTTCATTCAGCCAGCTACCCCACTCCGGGAAAGTGCTCAGGATCCAGGACTCACGGGTGATACTTTTCACTTTACTCATCGCCATTTACCTTCGTGATAGTTCAATTCGAATCAATATGTGATTGGTTTTGATTAATCCTGGCACTATTTTTTCAGGAAGGCAATGACCATTTTTTGACTTTTTAGCAGGAGAGTTATTGTGGATTTTGAGTGTGGAAAGATTAAATTGAATGTGTAATGCAATTAACTAAATGAATTTAAATGAATAAATATTTCATTATGTGAATCCCATTCTGTTTATATGGAATTATTTGCGTGCGACGTCACATTTAATCATAAATAATCTTGTTGTGATTACTTTTGAAAATTAGAGTGAGGGCACAACATTCCGGGTGTACGAAATACCCGGTTACCTCTTCTTCAGGAGATCGTTATGGAGATCCTCTACAACATCTTTACCGTGTTTTTTAACCAGGTCATGACCAATGCCCCGTTGTTGCTGGGTATTGTGACCTGTCTGGGTTACATCCTACTGCGCAAAAGTGTCAGCGTTATTATTAAAGGTACGATTAAAACCATAATTGGTTTCATGTTGTTGCAGGCAGGGTCCGGCATCCTGACCAGCACCTTCAAACCGGTGGTGGCGAAAATGTCCGAAGTCTACGGCATTAACGGCGCAATTTCCGATACTTACGCGTCGATGATGGCAACCATTGAACGCATGGGCGATGCCTATAGCTGGGTGGGTTACGCGGTGTTGTTAGCGCTGGCGCTGAACATCTGTTACGTGCTGCTGCGCCGAATTACCGGTATTCGCACCATCATGCTGACTGGTCACATCATGTTCCAGCAGGCGGGGCTGATTGCCGTTACGCTGTTTATCTTCGGCTACTCCATGTGGACGACCATTATCTGCACCGCGATTCTGGTTTCGCTCTACTGGGGCATTACCTCCAACATGATGTACAAGCCGACACAGGAAGTCACCGACGGCTGTGGTTTCTCCATTGGTCACCAGCAGCAGTTCGCATCATGGATTGCTTATAAAGTCGCACCGTTCCTCGGCAAAAAAGAGGAGAGCGTTGAAGACCTCAAATTGCCGGGTTGGCTGAACATTTTCCACGACAACATCGTCTCCACGGCGATTGTCATGACCATCTTCTTTGGCGCCATTCTGCTCTCCTTCGGTATCGACACCGTACAAGCGATGGCGGGTAAAGTGAACTGGACGGTCTACATCCTGCAAACCGGTTTCTCCTTTGCGGTGGCGATCTTCATCATCACTCAGGGCGTGCGCATGTTTGTGGCGGAGCTCTCTGAAGCATTCAACGGTATCTCCCAGCGCCTGATCCCGGGTGCGGTTCTGGCGATTGACTGTGCGGCTATTTATAGCTTCGCGCCGAACGCCGTGGTCTGGGGTTTTATGTGGGGCACCATCGGGCAACTGATTGCGGTTGGCATCCTGGTCGCCTGTGGCTCTTCAATCCTGATTATTCCAGGCTTTATCCCGATGTTCTTCTCCAACGCCACTATCGGCGTGTTCGCTAACCACTTCGGCGGCTGGCGCGCGGCGCTGAAGATTTGCCTGGTGATGGGGATGATCGAAATCTTTGGTTGCGTCTGGGCGGTGAAACTCACCGGTATGAGCGCCTGGATGGGCATGGCGGACTGGTCGATTCTGGCACCGCCGATGATGCAGGGCTTCTTCTCCATCGGTATCGCCTTTATGGCCGTCATCATTGTCATTGCACTGGCTTATATGTTCTTCGCTGGCCGCGCACTGCGTGCAGAAGAAGATGCAGAAAAACAACTGGCAGAACAATCTGCTTAATAAGGAGTTTTGATTATGACCGTACGTATTCTGGCTGTGTGTGGTAACGGACAAGGCAGTTCCATGATCATGAAAATGAAAGTGGACCAGTTTTTAACCCAGTCGAACATCGACCACACGGTAAACAGCTGCGCGGTTGGCGAATACAAAAGCGAGTTGAGCGGTGCGGATATCATCATCGCTTCTACCCATATTGCGGGCGAAATCACCGTGACCGGCAACAAATATGTGGTTGGCGTGCGCAACATGCTCTCTCCTGCTGATTTTGGCCCGAAACTGCTGGAAGTGATCAAAGAGCATTTCCCGCAGGACGTGAAGTAAGGACGCGCCATGAAATTACGTGATTCGCTGGCTGAAAATAAATCTATCCGCCTGCAAGCGGAAGCAGAGACATGGCAGGACGCAGTGAAAATCGGCGTTGATCTGCTGGTAGCGGCAGATGTGGTAGAGCCGCGTTACTACCAGGCGATTCTGGATGCGGTTGAACAGCACGGCCCGTACTTTGTGCTCGCACCCGGCCTGGCAATGCCGCACGGACGCCCGGAAGAGGGGGTTAAGAAAACTGGTTTTGCGCTGGTGACGCTGAAAAAGCCGCTGGAGTTCAACCACGAAGATAACGATCCGGTGGATATCCTCATCACCATGGCGGCGGTTGATGCCAACACTCACCAGGAAGTGGGCATCATGCAGATCGTCAACCTGTTTGAAGATGAAGAGAATTTCGACCGTTTACGTGCCTGCCGTACCGAGCAGGAAGTACTGGATCTCATTGACCGCACCAACGCGGCAGCTTAAGAAGGAATTGAACATGTCATTACCGATGTTACAAGTCGCGCTGGACAACCAGACTATGGATAGCGCCTACGAAACCACTCGCCTGATTGCCGAAGAAGTCGACATTATCGAAGTGGGCACCATTCTTTGCGTAGGCGAAGGCGTGCGTGCGGTTCGTGACCTGAAAGCGCTGTACCCGCACAAAATCGTACTGGCTGACGCCAAAATTGCCGATGCAGGCAAAATCCTTTCTCGCATGTGCTTCGAAGCCAACGCTGACTGGGTGACCGTAATTTGCTGTGCGGATATCAACACCGCCAAAGGCGCGCTGGACGTGGCAAAAGAGTTTAATGGCGACGTGCAGATCGAACTGACCGGCTACTGGACCTGGGAACAGGCGCAGCAGTGGCGCGACGCAGGCATTGGGCAGGTGGTTTATCACCGCAGCCGTGACGCGCAGGCCGCAGGCGTGGCATGGGGCGAAGCGGATATCACCGCGATCAAACGTCTTTCCGATATGGGCTTCAAAGTTACCGTCACTGGTGGTCTGGCGCTGGAAGATCTGCCGTTGTTTAAAGGCATTCCGATTCATGTGTTTATCGCTGGTCGCAGCATTCGTGATGCCGCTTCTCCGGTGGAGGCCGCACGTCAGTTCAAACGTTCCATCGCTGAACTGTGGGGCTAAGGAGCGGATATGTTGTCCAAACAAATCCCGCTTGGCATCTACGAAAAAGCACTCCCCGCTGGGGAGTGCTGGCTGGAACGACTGCAACTGGCAAAAACGTTAGGCTTCGATTTTGTCGAGATGTCGGTAGATGAAACGGACGATCGCCTTTCGCGCCTCGACTGGAGCCGCGAGCAGCGTCTGGCGCTGGTGAACGCGATTGTTGAAACCGGCGTGCGCGTGCCGTCTTTGTGCCTTTCTGCTCATCGTCGTTTCCCGCTGGGCAGCGAAGATGACGCGGTGCGGGCCCAGGGGCTGGAGATTATGCGTAAAGCTATCCAGTTCGCCCAGGACGTCGGTATTCGCGTGATCCAACTGGCGGGCTATGACGTTTACTATCAGGAAGCCAATAACGAAACGCGTCGTCGTTTTCGTGACGGCCTGAAAGAGAGCGTTGAGATGGCGAGCCGCGCGCAGGTCACACTGGCGATGGAGATCATGGATTACCCATTGATGAACTCCATCAGCAAGGCGCTGGGCTACGCACACTATCTCAACAATCCGTGGTTCCAGCTCTACCCGGATATCGGCAACCTGTCGGCGTGGGACAACGACGTGCAGATGGAGTTGCAGGCCGGAATTGGGCATATCGTCGCGGTACATGTGAAAGACACCAAACCAGGCGTCTTCAAAAACGTGCCGTTTGGCGAAGGCGTAGTGGATTTCGAACGTTGCTTCGAAACGCTCAAACAGAGTGGCTATTGCGGGCCGTACCTGATTGAGATGTGGAGCGAAACGGCGGAAGACCCGGCGGCAGAAGTAGCGAAAGCGCGTGATTGGGTGAAAGCGCGCATGGCCAAAGCAGGCATGGTGGAGGCGGCATAATGCAAAAGCTGAAACAGCAGGTGTTTGAAGCCAACATGGATTTACCGCATTACGGGTTGGTGACCTTTACCTGGGGCAACGTCAGCGCTATTGACCGTGAACGCGGGCTGGTGGTGATCAAGCCCAGCGGTGTCGCCTACGAAACCATGAAAGCGGACGATATGGTGGTGGTCGATATGAGCGGTAAGGTGGTGGAAGGGGAGTATCGTCCGTCTTCCGACACTGCGACGCATCTCGAACTCTACCGTCGTTATCCGTCGCTTGGTGGTATTGTCCATACCCACTCCACTCATGCCACCGCATGGGCGCAGGCGGGGCTGGCGATCCCGGCGTTAGGCACCACGCACGCCGATTACTTCTTTGGCGACATCCCGTGCACGCGCGGATTAAGCGAAGAAGAGGTGCAGGGTGAGTACGAACTGAATACCGGCAAAGTGATTATCGAAACGCTGGGTGACGCCGAGCCGCTGCATACGCCGGGAATTGTGGTGTATCAGCACGGACCGTTCGCCTGGGGGAAAGATGCCCACGACGCGGTGCATAACGCGGTGGTGATGGAAGAAGTGGCGAAAATGGCGTGGATTGCGCGCAGTATTAATCCACAACTGAATCACATCGACAGCTTCCTGATGAATAAACACTTCATGCGTAAGCACGGTCCCAACGCCTATTACGGGCAGAAGTAAAACACGCGCTGCGGAAATTTCCTTCTTCGGGAGATAACTGGTCTAATTCCGCAGCCGTTTTTCAAAAAAAGCCCCCTGCGAAGGGGGCAAAGCAAACTATGGCAATGTTTCGTTGGTTATACCTGGTGCTAGCGATAAATATCCGCGCTGGCGTGCATATTGCCGTTACTCCCCGGTTCCCGCATCAGAATCACATGGTAGTACGTTGCGCCTTGCGCATCTGTCTCTTCATTTAATGCCTGACGTGCTTCACTTTCAGTGGCGAAGTTATGGTTGATATAAATCACGCCTAAGCTTTGCACATCGTCCATATTTCTGGCCTGGTGGTTATTAATTTCAATGGCTGCCCATGTATTTGCACTTAGCAAAAGCACAGCCAGAAGGGCTAAAACGCGACTGAACATAGATACCTCCTCGACGGCTGACTTTGTGTGCTCTCCTCTTGTGGTGATCTTCTGATTTAATTTTAATCAATGATAAAGAAGTTGATGGTGACCATTTCTGATGCAGTTGTTCAAAAAAACACCATGACGAAGTGTGATGAACTCCAAATCAGCGGTTTAGAGGTTATTTGCGAAAGGGGAGATTTATTTCGGCTCTGCCCTTGAGTTTAGCGGGGTATGTCAGTACTATAACGCGTCATTTTTCAGCCGACCTTTAACACGTTCCTTGCCTCCCCGGGATTCGGCTGACCCAGACAGGAGGCTGAATAATCCGTAAGGAGCAATTCGATGCGTCATTACGAAATCGTTTTTATGGTCCATCCTGACCAGAGCGAACAGGTTCCGGGCATGATCGAGCGCTACACTGCTGCCATCACTGGTGCAGAAGGCAAGATCCACCGTCTGGAAGACTGGGGCCGCCGTCAGCTGGCTTACCCGATCAACAAACTGCACAAAGCACACTACGTTCTGATGAACGTTGAAGCTCCGCAGGAAGTGATCGATGAGCTGGAAACTACCTTCCGCTTCAACGATGCCGTTATCCGCAGCATGGTTATGCGTACCAAGCACGCTGTTACCGAAGCATCTCCGATGGTTAAAGCGAAAGACGAGCGCCGTGAGCGTCGCGATGATTTCGCAAACGAAACCGCTGATGATGCTGAAGCTGGGGATTCTGAAGAGTAATTTCTGATGACCAACCGTCTGGTGTTGTCCGGCACCGTGTGCAGGACTCCCCTTCGAAAGGTCAGTCCATCAGGAATTCCTCACTGCCAGTTCGTGCTTGAGCATCGTTCTGTGCAGGAGGAAGCCGGCTTTCACCGGCAGGCATGGTGCCAAATGCCCGTTATTGTTAGCGGACACGAAAACCAGGCCATTACTCACAGTATAACGGTCGGCAGTCGCATAACCGTTCAGGGGTTCATTTCATGCCATAAGGCAAAGAACGGACTGAGCAAAATGGTTTTGCATGCCGAGCAGATTGAATTGATAGATTCTGGAGACTAGCCATATGGCACGTTATTTCCGTCGTCGCAAGTTCTGCCGTTTCACCGCGGAAGGCGTTCAAGAGATCGACTATAAAGATATCGCTACGCTGAAAAACTACATCACCGAAAGCGGTAAGATTGTCCCAAGCCGTATCACCGGTACCCGTGCAAAATACCAGCGTCAGCTGGCTCGCGCTATCAAACGCGCTCGCTACCTGTCCCTGCTGCCGTACACTGATCGCCATCAGTAATCGGTCACGGTCCATTAATACGACTTTGAGAGGATAAGGTAATGCAAGTTATTCTGCTTGATAAAGTAGCAAACCTGGGTAGCCTGGGTGATCAGGTAAACGTTAAAGCGGGCTATGCTCGTAACTTCCTGGTACCGCAGGGTAAAGCTGTTCCAGCTACCAAGAAAAACATTGAATTCTTCGAAGCACGTCGCGCTGAACTGGAAGCTAAACTGGCTGAAGTTCTGGCAGCAGCTAATGCTCGCGCTGAGAAAATCAATGCACTGGAAACTGTTACCATCGCGTCTAAAGCTGGCGACGAAGGTAAACTGTTCGGTTCCATCGGTACTCGCGACATCGCTGACGCTGTAACTGCAGCTGGCGTTGAAGTGGCTAAGAGCGAAGTTCGTCTGCCGAACGGCGTTCTGCGTACCACTGGCGAACACGAAGTGAGCTTCCAGGTTCACAGCGAAGTATTCGCGAAAGTGATCGTAAACGTAGTAGCTGAATAATTCGTTATTCAACGAGACGTAAAAACGCCGACCAGTGGTCGGCGTTTTGCTTTTAAGTGATAAAAACCGCAGAAACAGACGTTCCCTCCATAAATCTCTTGTTATTCCTTTTATAAAAAGTTCGCAGTACCCATACCTGGCCCCCAGCCTCGCCGCTGGTAGTTCGTGTCATGTTTTTTACGCGTAAAACACGACAAAAGCATCAATACAGCGATCGTCTCCCTTGTATGATAATAAAAACAATATGTTATATATGAATGCGCTGTTATTTTATTGTTTTTATATATAAAAGGATAAAATATCATCACTTTCGTAATCTTGAACGCTTTGCAGGTGCGTTCAATCCAATAAATGCTAATATTATGGCTATCATAGCCATAAAAAGATAAAATATTATCACTATGGGTAAAAAAACAGCACCGTTACTCCCTTATACGAATCAGATGCTTAGTGAATTTGGTGAGCGGCTGAAACTTGCTCGTTTACGACGCAGGCTTACCGCAAAGCAAGTTGCTGAACGTGCTGGGATGTCGCCAATAACATTGCGCTCTCTGGAGTCAGGAAGTGCAGGGGTCACGATAGGGGCATATTTGTCTGTGATGCAGGTTTTGGGCCTGGAAACGGATTTAAATAAGCTTGCAGCTGAAGACGACTTAGGGCGTCAGCTCCAGGATTCCCGTTTGATTAAAAAAAGAGGGCTTTCTCGTTCATCAGGTAAAAATGAAGAAGGTATTCAGACAGACCCTTTTCAAACGAGGTATGAGAAAGAAGGTTTACTCACCACGGATTTAACAGCACTGGCAGAAGGCTCAACGCCATCTATTACAGGAGAAACATCAACCTCTCTTGCAGCACTATTAAAACCGATAAAAAAACCGTTAAAAGGAAATTAATTATGGCATTAATCGGAGTGTATGCGGATTGGGAAGGCCTGGATGGTCCGGAGCGGATTGGTTATTTACACAGTCGCCGCACTCGGACGCGTGAGATATTTGAGTTTGAGTACGATAAAAAGGCGCTTGCAGATCCTTCACTTAATTTCATTCAGTTAGATCCTGAAATAATGTTGTATGAGGGAGCACAGTACCCAATTCCTCCAAAGGATAAATTTGGTGCATTTAGTGATTCCTGCCCGGATCGTTGGGGGCGTATGCTAATGAAGCGTCGTTTTGAGAGGGATATTCGAGACGGGTTATGTGATAAAGACTCCCACCTTTATGAGTCTGATTATCTACTAGGTGTTCATGATCTTTATCGGGTTGGGGCTCTTCGATACAAACGTGAAGACGCTGGAGAGTTTCTTGATAATCGCATTGATGTTGCAGCCCCACCATTTACCGAAATAGCGAGTCTGGAAAGGGCTAGCCGGGCAATTGAAGAAGATCCTGATAATAAAGAGCTAATGGGGCAAAAATGGTTAAGAATGCTAATCGCTCCGGGGGGATCATTAGGGGGGGCACGTCCGAAAGCCAGTGTTGTTGATGAAGCTGGGCATCTCTACATCGCTAAATTTCCCAGTGTAAAAGATGAGTATGATGTTGGTGGATGGGAAATGGTCGTTAATGCACTTGCTGTTGGCTGTGGACTGAATGTTGCACCTGCTCAGGCGCATAAATTTGCCAGCAATTACCATTGTTTTATGGTTCGTCGTTTTGACCGCACTAATGCGGGAAGGCGTCTGCATTTTGCTTCGGCTATGACACTAACCAGGCATCAGGATGGTGAAGATGCCTCTACAGGTGTGAGTTATCTGGAATTAGCAGATGTTCTTATCAGGCATGGCGCGCAGACTAATACTGATCTTAAGGAACTCTGGTCCAGGATTGTTTTTAATATTCTTGTTTCTAATACCGATGACCATTTACGTAATCATGGATATATCTTGATACCGGGAAAAGGTTGGCGGCTTTCTGAGGCATATGATTTGAATCCTGTTGCCAGGTCTGACGGTCTAAAACTCAATATTACAGAAAATGATAATGCACTTGATTTGGAATTAGCTCGAGAAGTTGCGGAGTATTTTCGACTTGGTTTGACAGAAGCAGATGACATTATTGCTAATTTTAGAGGGATTGTCAGTCAGTGGCGAATCATTGCCGAGCGTCTTCGATTACCTGGTCGTGAGCAGGAGTTAATGGCAGAGGCGTTCAGGGGGGCAATTTAGAATAGTTATTTTGATATATTCGCTAAATCATAAATTTGCGAAGCAATGCCAGTAGATACTGAACGTTTTGGAAGAGACGTTTAATTTATGAGAAAAATAGAAACGCTACAAAGCTAAATTATAGCGTTTCTATGTAAAATAATTAGCTTGTCGCTAACTGTACTTGTGGTTCTTCGTCTTTAACTTTGATAAGCATCCACAGCGCAATGGCGCCAATAATGTCAAAGAAAGCCAGGGCAATAAAGAACGGCGCGAAGCCAATAATGTGAACGAATGCCCCGATAAACAGGTTGAAAATCAACTGACCGCTCCATGCACAGGCTCCTGCCATACCCACAGCGGTAGCTACTTCGTCTTTTTTGAATAGGTCACCGCCCAGAGTTGCTGCAACAGTAGAAAGACATTGATGCGAGAATGCGCCAATGCTAATCAGTAATACGGCGATGTAGGGATTTTCGACAATACTCACCAGACCAATCGTCATCATAATGACGGCTGCAATAGTGAAGGTAATTCTTCGTGAGTTAATTAAACTCACGCCGCGATCGTGGAAGAACTTCGCGACAAAACCACTGGCTAAACAGCCGAGATCGCCCAGCAGGAAAGGCAGCCAGACGAACATGGCAATTTCTTTCAGGCTAAAATGCAGCGTTTCGACGAAGAAAATCGGTACCCAGAAGTTAATGGTTCCCCATGCCGGGTCAGCGAGAAAACGCGCGATGCCAATCCCCCAGAAATTACGTTGGCTGAGGATATGCTTGATTGACGTTTTTTCTTTCTTATCTGTTTTAAGATGCTGTTCTTGCCCAGATTCAATATAGTGGCGCTCTTCATCAGAAAGGCGTTTAGCATCTTTTGGATCTTTATAACAAAAGAACCAAAATAAAGCCGCGAGTAAAGCAAGGCTACCTGAGACAATAAACGCAAATTGCCAGCTATGAAACATAATGCACCAGGCAATCAACGGTGGAGCAAGCATCGCGCCGAGTGAGGTGCCCATATTGAAAACACCTGTCGCCACGCCACGCTCTTTTGCCGGGAACCATGTTGATGCGGTTTTTACACCCGCAGGAATTGCCGATGCTTCGCTGAAACCCATCAGGGCGCGCATAAATGCCAGACCTGACCATGTTCCTGTCAAGGCATGCCCCATTGTCGCCAGGCCCCAGATTGCGGCACATATCGCAAAACTTAACTTCAGACCCACGGTATCAATAAAGAAGCCCATTATCGGTTGCCCCAATGTATAGGCCAACTGGAATGCACTGACAATCCATGAATATTGTTCTTTGGTTATTCCTGTTGTCTCCATAATCGTTGGAGCCGCAATACCTAACGCCGTTCTGTCCAGATAATTGATTACAGTGATAAAGCATACGAGGGCAATCATATGCCATCGATAATTCTTTATTTTATTCATTTTTAAACCTTTTAATTATATTAATAAACCCTGGTTGTTGGTATTTCCATGTAATAGGCAATAAAAATCAGGTACAGAGGAAATATTGAAAATTATTGTGTGTAAATGTCTCCCTTTAAAAAGTCTGGCCAGTTTTTTTCAAAGTAAATACCGTTAATACACGGTTGCATACGTAAAGACTTTACTTCGGTAATAAAAGAACCTTGCGAATATTGAATTGTTAATTTGTGATTTTTGTCTTCAGCGAGTTCAGAGCGAAAACGCCATTCTTCTTTTACGCCGCGACGAGTTTGTGGTAGGCATTTGCCTTGTGGATCAATAACCATCCGCGCCCCACGACTGCCGCCACCTGCGTCAATATAATGCGTTAATTGCGTTAATACGGCGGCAGAAGTCAGTGCCATATGCCGCCACATAAACAGCTCGGCAACTTCACCCACATGTTTGATTGCCAATCCATGCCGTTGGACAAATTCGTTCAATAGCAGGGCATCACGAGTGGCACGTCGGACTTTATCGGCATGGCAAATAAATCCCGCATAGTCAGACATTCGTGCCTGAATTTTTTCTCTCACAACCGACAACGGCATCCCGGACCCGTTATCGTGCGCCTGAGTAATGATCTCTCTTATAGAAGCCAGTGCCGGAGCTGCCAGCTGTGCAATATCTCCATCAATATTCCGCTTTTGCGTGCAACCAATAAAGCGCGCCAGACGAACAGCAAAAACCTGCCCGGCATTCAACGCCGCGCCGCCAGGTCGGGTGACGCCGTGTGTGCCAGCAACTTCCCCCACTGCAAAACAACCGGGCAGAGATGTTTGTCCCCAGATATCGACTTCAATGCCGCCATTCATATGCTGATTATTCATGGCAAACTGCAATGGCTGCGTGGTGAGATCGTAACCGTGCATCTTATACAGCGAGATAGACAGCGGATTCATTCGTTGCAGTCGTTCGATGGGCGATGGTGCCAGAGCGTCGTTATTTTCCAGATACGCGCGAACGTCGTCGTCCAGTCGATCTAATGAGAAGGGCAAATCACCCGGCACCACTTCAGGATTACGATTGAAATCCATAAATACCAGACGCCCTGATTGCTGCTCTTGCGCCACCGCCATATCTAACAAACTGGAGCCAAAATCCATTACCCGCGTGGCGTGGAACGGCCACTGATAGCCTTTACGGAAAATGTTTGAAGCTAGCTCCTGGGTGGTGCGATAGTAATTCGCGAGGAAGTTATACTCGTTACCCTCAGCATCTACGGAATAGATATACGGGATCACCTGCACATAGGTGCCGGACAAATTCCACGGAAACGTGCTACGCGGCGTGCCTATACCAAACTGGCTTTCGGTCAGATTGGTTAGCGTCAGGCCTTCCTCCAGCGCCAGCCCCAGCGAGCCAAAACATTTGTGTGGGTACACACTGTCGCGATAAAGCTCGCCAGGCCCTCCTGTTGCCAGTACCACATTGGGCGCAGTCACAATTGCCAGCCCCCATGGGTTATGGGCGCGATGACCGGTCGCGAGGATTGCCCCCGCCACGCGGTCTTCGCCGTTTTCGTCACGCTGATGCAGCAGTTTAATCACTGTTGCACTGGTCAACATTGGGATAGCAAGACGCTGTACTTCTTCCAGCAGCACTTTCACCATTAACCTTGAGGTACGCGGCCCACACGAGGTTGCACGCCCGGCTTCGTCGTGGTCGGTTTGATAACGAAGAATCGCGCCATAGCGATCTTCCGGTAATTCCAGACCAAGATATTGCAACCCGCCAAGAGTGTGCAGAGAACCTACCGCTTCAACATAAGCGGTGTCGTGATCCATCGCCCCACCGCTCGCCAGTGCCTCTGCCAGTTTGGCGAAGTTGTCGCCGTTGCCCGCGGTAGCGGCGGTAAACAGTGTTTGTTTATCAGAGCCAGAACATGCCGATGTCCCCATATATAACCCGGCGGTGGCGATTAACACATTTTGCTGGCGGCGTTTAAGTTCCACAGCTGCACGTAGCCCGGCTGCACCACTGCCGACTACCAGGGCATCTGTTTTCCAGAGTGGGTAATCAACACCGTCTACCGTGACAACCCATGCGGGTTCTGCCTGTGCAAAACCCTTTGGGAAAGTAACGTGTGTCAGTGCATCAAGGATGGCCTCATCAAGCTGGCTCATGCATCCTCCATCGGCGTAAACAGGCTACTTTCCATCAGGCGTGGGTGCTTGATAATTGGACGGAAGGCCATGAATGGCAGAATGTCGCGCTCAATCTCTACGCCAGGGGCGATCTCAATTAATTCAACGCCTTCTGCCGTTAACTGGAATACCGCACGTTCGGTGATATACAGCACTTCCTGACCGCTTTGCTGTGCGTATGAGGCGCTAAAGGTGATTTTTTCCACCAGGGCAACCAGTTTAGGGATTTGACCTGACTGGGCGATATGCAAGCCATCTGGCGTTACATCAATCTTGCTGCCTTTGGCGTCGAACGTACCGCAAAACACCACTTTACGGGCGTTTTGTGCAATTTCGAGAAATCCGCCGGGGCCAATGAGATTGCCATTAAGATGGGAGACGTTGACGTTACCGTATTGATCCATCTCTCCCATGCCGAGGAAGGTGATATCGATACCGCCGCCACTGTAGAATTCGAATTGATCGAGTGATGGAATAATGGCATCGGCGTTACGGGCGCAGCCGAACAGAGCATCATCCAGCATCATGCCGTTATGCACCCCCTGTTCTACACTCAGCCACAAACTTTGATAAGGCACGCCTTCGCGCAGCGCAACCCCAGGAATACCGCCGGGAATACCAAAGCCAAAGTTGGTTGAAGCGCCTGCCACCAGTTCCCGCGCTGCCCGACGGGCAATCAGGCGACGCACCGGATGACTAACCAGTTCAATAGCGTCGTTAGAACTTAGACGGCGATGTTGACCGCTGATCGTCAGGTCGTAACCACCAAGATAGGTTTGCGGTTGTTCGCGGTGCTCAACGATGCCATCGACCAGAATTCCTGGTAGTTTGACCCGACGTGGTTCAATGGTACCTGCTTCCAGCACATCGCGGACCTGTACGAACACTTTGCCGCCGCTGTTGTGTGCTGCCAGCGCCATCGAATAGCTATCCATATCAATCGCTTCTTCTTCGAGGCTAACGTTGCCACGCGGATCGGCATAGGTGCCGCGCAAAATCGCGTAGTCCACTTTGAAAGGGCGATAACGAAGTTTGGTCTCACCGTCGATTTCAATCAGTTCTACCAGGTCGTCGGTAGTGCATTCATTCGACTTACCGCCACCATTGCGTGGATCAACAAACGATCCCAGCCCAACGTGGGTAAAAAGCCCCGGACGTCCGGCACCGATCTCCCGCAGCAGTGCCTGAATTACGCCACCAGGGAAACAGTAGGCTTCAATAGCATTGCTTTTCACCAGTTCCTGCATCTTGGGCGACCAGGTAAAATGTCCGGCAATAATGCGTTTGAGCATTTCGGCGTGAGCAAAACGGTTAGTGCCTTTGCTGTCGCGATCGCCAATACCCAGCGAGTGGATTAATGTCAGATCGCGCGGGTGTCCGGTTTGCAGAAAGCGCGCTTCAATGGCGGCCAGAATATGGTCAGCTTCCACCATGCCGCCGCCGTTACCGCTAATGGCAATGGTTGCGCCGTCCTGAATTTGCGCCGCCAGTGTCTCGGCGGTTGATAACTTACGCATACAATTTCCTTATTGATTGTGGAAGCTCACGCCGGCTTTTTCGGCAAATGCGCGCGTCGCCTGCTGGCAATCCTGAGTGGCGGACATTAATCCAGCCAGCAACTGATGCGAGTAATCGGCGTGTTTATTTTCCAGCGTCAGAATCAGTTGTTTAATGTGTGCCAGTGCCACCGGACCACATTTTTCCAGCTGCGCTAACTGGTTCGCCATCCAGCTTTCCACCTGTTCTTTTTCTACCACTTCATCAATTAAATTCGCTGTCTGAGCTTCCTGCGCCGTCAGGCGTTTACCCAGCATCAGCATCTGGCGACCGACCACAGGACCAACCTGATTAAGCACGCGTTCAATGCCCATCCAGCCAGGCACCATGCCGAGCATCACTTCCGGGTTAGAGAATTTCGCGCCGGGGCGAGCGATACGAATATCGCAGCACAAGGCAAGTTCAATACCGCCACCGATGGTATGACCGTTGAGATTCGCAACGGTTAATTGGGGTAAGTTGCGCAGGCGATTAAAAACCTCGTTACCGCGTTTAATCCATTTTCTGCCCATATCTAATGGCGAATAGGCCGACCACGATTTAATATCGCCGCCCGCACAAAAGAATTTATCGCCGGTTGCCGTTAATTCGACTAATCGTAATGTGGTGTCGTTTTCAATTTCATTTAAATAATGGTCGAGAGATTCGATCATTTCTTCATTAATAGCATGACATTTATCTTCACGGTTCAATGTCAGACGGCAAGAAGCCGCCGCTCTGCTGAACAGAACGGGTTGGTCATTCATGATCATTCCTTAACAATAATGTGCGATGCGATCGACGCTAATATCCAGCGTGCTGTTAATATCTTTCTGCCACCAGTACGGTGAGAATATTTCCAGTTCAATAGCGCCATTAAATCCGGCGTTTTCAACCAGCCGACGAATTGACGGAATATTGATGACACCATCTCCCGGCATTCCACGGTCATTGACCAGATCGGTGGTCGGCACTAACCAGTCGGAAACATGAAACGCGAGGATGCGTTTTCCGGCACGCAGGATCTGACTGGCGAGATCCGGGTCCCACCAGACATGGTAGACATCTACCGCCACGCCGAGGCCAAATTCGCCATCGGGATCGAGTTCATCACACCAGTCCAGCGCCTGACGTAACGTGCACAGACAAGAACGATCGGCAGCAGTCATCGGGTGCAGTGGCTCCAGTGCAATTGGCACGCCGACCTCTTTCGAATGTGGCAGCAACTGGCGAATCCCTTGTTTCACCTGTTCCCGTGCTTCGTACAGATCTTTTGTTCCCATTGGCAGACCGCCAACCACCTGCATATAACAGGCGGCGTTCAGTACAGCGGCGTCGTCCAGCGCCCGGCGGTTATCGTCAATCGCCAGTTTGCGCTCCGCCAGCGTCGGTGCGGTGTAGTAGGTGCTACGGCACAAACCGGAAACGTTCATGTTACTGGCAGCAAGCTGGCGGGCGATTTGCTGGAGATCTTCACTCTGCAACTCCCTGCGCCAGGGGGCAATCGCGCCAATACCGCGTGCGGCGCAGGCATCAATAATGGCGGGTAGCGGCGTTTTATAGCCCAGTGTCGCGGTATTGATACTGAATAAATCCGGGCGTTGTAACAGATCTCTCATGATTCAGCCTCAGAAGCGCGGCATACTTAAGCCACCGTCAATGGCGACCGCCTGACCACAGGTGTAAATAAGTTTACCTTCCGCCATCGCGCGGACAGTGGAAGCAATATCCGCCGGATAACCCCAACGTCCCCACGGCACCAGACCTTTGGCAATCAGTTCGTCGTAATAGGCCGTTGCCGGAATAGTCATATCGGTTTTGATGAGACCAGGACGCACTTCATATACGCCAATTTGTTCATTACAAAGGCGAGCAGCAAACAGACGAGCAGCGGCAGAGACGGCAGTTTTGGCAATGGTATATTCGCCGCGATTCATCGCCAGCATGATGGCGTTGATGGAACTGACAAAAATAATCGAGCGGTGCGGCAGTTCTGCTTCCGGTTTCGGCTGTGACAGTAAGCGCTTACTGAATGCCTGAGCAAGGAAGAACGGTGCGCGGGTGTTAATGGCAATATTTTGGTCGAAGCTGTCTGGTTCGAGGTCGAGAAGGTCACCGCGTTTTTTCACTGAAATGCCTGCGTTGTTGAGCAGGCAGTCCAGACGTCCCCACTGGTTTTGCGCTGCGTCGAGCATCTCTTCATGCAGGGAGAGATCGCCCACATCAGCAGGGAAGCAAATCACTTCCACGCCTTCCGCCAGACATTCTTGTTGTGTGGCATGTAATTTTTCTACGCTATCCGCATCCGGACGATCATTAATCAGCAGATTAAATCCGCCACGCGCAAGCTCCAGCGCACAGCCCTTTCCAATACCACGTGCGGCTCCGGTAATCACGGCAACAGGACGAGTGGATTTCATACAATAGCTCTCTTTTTTTGAATTTTGTTTCCTTAGTGATGATTAGCTTGCGACTGGAGGATAAAAAGATCAACCATCTAGTTGGTTGATATGCGATGGCGATCACAGGACATTTGATAACCTGATGAAAGTACAAGTTTTTGCCCTTTTTTCTGAAGCTGAAATCAAATCAGGTTATGATAGTCACCACGAAGAGGTCGTGGGGAAGCGTTATGTATCTTGATACCAGCAACGTACAGAGCCTGAAAGAAAAGCTGCTGTTATGCGCGGTTAATGAATTTGCCGAATATGGTTACGAAGGGGCCAGAGTCGATAATATCGTCAAGGCCGCGGGGTGCAGTAAACAGACGGTTTATCACCACTTTGGTAATAAAGAAAATTTATTTATCGAAGTACTGGAATATACCTGGAACGATATTCGACAAAAAGAAAAGGCCCTTGATTTCTCAGATCTTCCGCCACAGAAAGCCATTGAGAAAATAATCGATTTTACATGGGATTATTATATTTCTAATCCCTGGTTTTTAAAAATTGTGCATAGTGAAAATCAAAGTAAGGGTGTGCATTATGCAAAGTCACAGCGTCTTTTAGAAATTAACCATGCGCACTTGCAGTTAATGGAATCCTTATTGGATGAAGGGAAGAAAAACAATATTTTTAAGCCAGATATCGACCCATTGCAGGTGAATATTAATATTGCTGCGCTTGGGGGATATTATTTGATCAACCAGCATACGCTTGGTCTGGTTTATCACATCAGTATGGTTTCACCGCAGGCACTGGAAGCCAGACGTAAGGTCATCAAAGAGACGATCCTTAGCTGGCTTTTGGTTGACCCTTCATCTACCGCGCGCGAATAAAACTGCCATCCGGCTGGCGGGTAAACAGGACCTGTTGATTATTCCCCGTATCAATGGTTAAGCCCGTCACCACGCCGCTGGCGTTCTGGCGGATTTTCACCATCTGCCCGTTTTGCAAATTACTCAGTGGCTTATCCGCGCCTTCTACCTGCGCCATGGCATAGACATCGGTAGCGGGCAGTCCGTGGTCGCGGAACAGCTGCGCCATCGTTTTACCGGGTTCGACACGATAGGAGCGCCATTGATTATCAATTCCGCTATCTGGCTGGAATGGTTGCGTATGGGTGGTTTGCGGCTGCTCTTCTGGTTGGCCTTCCTGTATTGGTTCTGGAGCGACCGGAGCCACCTGATCAGGATCATTTTGTGGCGTGACTAATTGCGCCCGCAGCTGTTCTTCTGTCGGTGGTTGTGATTGCGACTGAATATCTAACTGCGCTTCACGCGTCACCACCGGCGCGTTGGGCGTATCATCAGATGGAAGCAGAAATCCGACCACCAATACAATGGCGGCAATAATGATCCCCCGACGATGCATCGGCGGCAGCGGGTCCATGAAGCGAAAATTGTCCGGCGCGTGCCAGACTTTCTCCAGGGTTGGTTTTAGTTCAAAGCGCCCGGGCATGGTTTCCTCCTGCTCCGCGTCTTGTTCCTCAATCATAGCCTATGAATAAGCTAACGCTATGATGTCCGTGGTAAACCCGCCTTTATTATATTCATACGGGATATTGCTATTGTTTCTTTTTCCCCGGGATTTGTCATCATTCCCGCGACAAAGTTTTACCCAAAGAAGTGTGGCTGATATGCTGCCCGCTACTTTATACCCTAAGAAAGGAAATACGATGACCACCCCAACTTTTGACACCATCGAAGCGCAAGCAAGCTACGGCATTGGTTTGCAGGTAGGGCAACAACTGAGTGAATCTGGCCTGGAAGGGCTGCTGCCAGAAGCACTGGTTGCAGGCATTGCCGATGCGCTGGAAGGCAAACATCCGGCTGTTCCGGTTGATGTGGTGCACCGCGCGCTGCGTGAAATCCACGAACGCGCCGATGCCGTTCGTCGTCAGCGTTTCCAGACGATGGCTGCTGAAGGTGTGAAATACCTGGAAGAAAACGCCAAAAAAGAAGGTGTAAATAGCACCGAATCTGGCCTGCAATTCCGCGTGATCAACCAGGGCGAAGGCGCAATTCCGGCACGTACCGACCGCGTTCGTGTTCATTACACCGGAAAACTGATCGACGGCACCGTGTTTGACAGCTCCGTTGCTCGCGGCGAGCCAGCTGAATTCCCGGTTAACGGCGTGATCCCTGGCTGGATTGAAGCACTGACTCTGATGCCAGTAGGTTCTAAATGGGAACTGACTATCCCGCAGGAACTGGCATATGGCGAGCGTGGCGCAGGCGCGTCCATCCCTCCGTTCAGCACCCTGGTGTTTGAAGTCGAACTGCTGGAAATCCTCTAAGCAGCGCATTCTGTTCCCCTCGAACCAGAGGGGAGCAGGCATTCAGCAATAAACCCTTCAGTTTGCCAAACGGCGCTATTTTATGTTGCAAAGACCCTGTAAGCGTGTATTTTTGTGAGCTGTTTCGCGTTATCACCGTGATATGACACTCACTTTAAACATAAAATTAACATTAGATCTAAATCTTAGTATTCATCCCGCGTATTGTTACCTAATATCGATGAGTCCCGATACAGATTCGTCGTATCATAGACTGACTAAAGGCCGTAGAGCCTGAACAACACAGACAGGTACAGGAAGAAAAAAACATGGTAGATCAGGTAAAAGTCGTTGCCGATGATCAGTCTCCGGCTGAACAGTCGCTACGGCGCAATCTCACAAACCGACATATTCAGCTTATTGCCATTGGCGGTGCCATTGGTACAGGGTTGTTTATGGGGTCCGGCAAAACGATTAACCTTGCCGGGCCGTCGATCATTTTCGTTTATATGATCATCGGTTTTATGCTCTTTTTCGTGATGCGGGCAATGGGGGAATTGCTGCTTTCGAATCTGGAATACAAATCTTTTAGTGACTTCGCTTCCGATTTACTCGGGCCGTGGGCAGGATATTTCACCGGCTGGACTTACTGGTTCTGCTGGGTTGTAACCGGTATGGCAGACGTGGTTGCCATTACCGCCTATGCGCAATTCTGGTTCCCTGGGCTTTCTGACTGGGTTGCTTCGTTATCCGTGATCATTCTGTTACTGGTTCTAAACCTCGCCACGGTAAAAATGTTCGGTGAGATGGAGTTCTGGTTTGCGATGATCAAAATCGTCGCCATAGTGTCGCTGATTGTTGTCGGCCTGGTCATGGTGGCGATGCACTTTCAGTCACCGACCGGTGTGGAAGCGTCATTTGCACATTTGTGGAATGACGGCGGCTGGTTCCCGAAAGGCTTAAGTGGCTTCTTTGCTGGATTCCAGATAGCGGTTTTCGCTTTCGTGGGGATTGAGCTGGTAGGTACAACAGCTGCGGAAACCAAAGATCCAGAGAAATCACTGCCACGCGCGATTAACTCCATTCCGATCCGTATCATTATGTTCTACGTCTTCTCGCTGATTGTGATTATGTCCGTGACGCCGTGGAGTTCGGTAGTCCCGGAGAAAAGCCCGTTCGTTGAACTGTTTGTGTTGGTAGGTTTGCCTGCGGCTGCCAGCGTGATCAACTTTGTGGTGCTGACCTCTGCGGCGTCTTCCGCTAACAGCGGTGTCTTCTCTACCAGCCGTATGCTGTTTGGCCTGGCCCAGGAAGGTGTGGCACCGAAAGCGTTCGCTAAACTCTCTAAGCGCGCAGTACCCGCGAAAGGGCTGACCTTCTCTTGTATCTGTCTGCTCGGCGGCGTGGTGATGTTGTATGTGAATCCCAGCGTGATTGGCGCGTTCACGATGATTACAACCGTTTCCGCGATTCTGTTTATGTTTGTCTGGACGATTATCCTTTGCTCGTACCTGGTGTATCGCAAACAGCGTCCTCATCTGCATGAGAAGTCGATCTACAAGATGCCACTCGGCAAGCTGATGTGCTGGGTATGTATGGCGTTCTTTGTGTTTGTTCTGGTGTTGTTGACACTGGAAGATGACACCCGCCAGGCGCTGCTGGTTACCCCGCTGTGGTTTATCGCGCTGGGGCTGGGCTGGCTGTTTATTGGTAAGAAACGGGCTGCTGAACTGCGGAAATAATCGCATTATCATGCTGGATGGCGCAATGCCATCCAGCTTTTAGATCACTCACCCGCCAGCGCGCGCGGGAATAGTACATTGTTTTCCAGACTGATGTGCTCCATCAGGTCATCAATCAGTTCATTAATGCCGTTATACATCGCTTTCCAGGTGGTGCAGGCTTCCGGCGGCGGTGTGACGTTATTGGTGGTGTGTTTGATCACTTCCAGCAGTTCGCCCGCTTCATCGTGCTCGCTTTCCATTACGCTGATTGGCCCCATTACCTGGCTGCCCATGCCTTGTTTAATCATCGGGAAGAGAATTTGCTCTTCTTTCATCATGTGGCTGGAAAGCTCTTCATGCAGCATAGTCAGGTATTTTGTCAGCCCTTTTGGCACACTTGGTTTGTCGGCGTGAACGCGCTCGACTTTAGTCGCTTGCAGGATCAGCTCCGGCAGCTGCTCGCGATGGCGATCGTGATAGCGCACAATAATGTGGTCGATGATTTCCGCCAGCGGGGCGCTACGCCAGTCTTTCTCAATCGGTTGTTCAGCAAGCTTTGCCAGTTCGGCTTCAATGACGTCAACATCCAGTTCTTTACGTGCCGCCGCGCGCGCCAGCGTCTGCTTACCGCCACAGCAGTAATCCATATCATATTTACGAAACAGAGCCGAAGCGCGAGGAATAGAGAGCGCCAGTTCACCTAAAGGTTGGTCGCGATAAGCCATAGCTGATACCTCATTCTTAATAATATAAGATGCATTTTAAATGCATCTTTAAGACAAAAGCTATAACCCTTACGTAGCAGAGGCTTATTTAACTCACTGCCAGCGTGTCAACTTTCTGAGACAGATTCAGTTAAAGGTTTTTCTGGTTTTGCTCTGACCGCGATGACCACGCCAATCACTAACAGCGCGATACCGCTCAGCGTCATTAGCGGCGGCATTTGCTGGCAGAGTAAAAAGGTGTACAGCAAACCTGCCAGCGTTTCGAAAACAATCAGCGGCCCGAGAATCACTGTCGGTAATTGCTGGCTGGCGACGTTCCAGCAGAGTGCGCCAACCCATGAGCAAAGCACGGCTATCGCAACCATCAGACTAATAAACACCAGCGGACGGGGGCCAAAGGGTAAGGAGAAGTCCGGCGTTTGCATATTCAGCCAGTAACAGGCGACGAGATAGCCGATGAGAGAAACCGGCAGCGTGACCAGCGCCTGCGCCGTCGCCCACATCATCGGATGTTTGTCGGGATTTTCCCGCAGCCAGCGGGCGTTGCGCAGGGCATACCATGCCCAGCAGACCACGGAAACTAACGCTAGCACGATGCCTGAGGTATAACGTGCCCAGTCAAAATCGGGGAGTCCGTGGTTTAACTCAGCAATATTCACACACGCCAGGCCGATGCCAATACAAACCAGTGCCGGGGCGAGTTTTCCCCATGCGAGTTTGCCGTCGCGCTGGCTATAAAGCAGATTGGCAAAAACGGGAATCACCACCGGCAGGGTGCCGATAATCATCGTGGAAACAGGCGCGCCAGTACGTTGAATGGCACTGGCAAGGCAGAAGTAATAGATAAGGTTGCCCATCATGGTGAGCATCAAGGCGGTAAGCCAGTCGCGACGCGCCAACTGACGCAGACGCACGCGTCCCAGCCAGGCAATGGGCAGCGCAATTAACCCTAACGCCAGATAACGCCCCATCGACTGCAGCATCGCCGGGTATTCCGGTACGATCAACGGCCCGACAAAAATAAGCCCCCACATCAACCCTGCTAACAGGGCGTACAGCACGCCGCTAATCATTACTGGCATCCATTGGTCTGTCAGAAGAAAGTTCAGGAAGCAGACATGATTGCTCCCGGCATCCCGTCATTATCAGAGAGGATGCGGGAGGATGCCACTTTAATTAACTAGTTATTAACATTAAAAAGATGGCTTACGCTTTCGGCTAACGTTGTCGTTGGGCGGCCAATCAATTTGCTAAGCGTTTTGCTGTCATCAAACAGACCGCCTTTCGATGCGCCAACGTCAGAATCCGCCAGCATATCCGCCAGTCCATCAGGCAGTCCGACGCTTTTCAGTGCCGCAGCGAAATCGGCTTCGCTCAGGTTTTGATAGGTAATCGGTTTGCCGCTCTGTTTGGTGAGTTCTGCCGCTAACTGTGTCAGCGTCCAGGCACTATCGCCCGCCAGTTCGTAAACCTTGCCTTCATGACCGGCTTCGCTAATTACGCGCGCCGCAGCTACCGCATAATCAGCCCGCGTTGCTGAGGCAATTTTGCCATCGCCCGCGGCACCGATAAATACGCCGTGTTCCAGTGCTGCCGGGGCGCTGGCGAGGTAGTTTTCGGTGTACCAGCCGTTGCGCAGCAGAGTGTAAACGATGCCAGAATCAGCCAGCATTTTCTCCGTCTCGATGTGCTCATCGGCGAGGCCGAGCGGGGAGGAATCGGCATGTAGCAGGCTGGTATAAGCGATAAATTTCACGTCGGCCGCCTTTGCGGCATTAATAACATTACGATGCTGCGGGGCACGTTGACCCACTTCGCTGGAAGAGATCAGCAGTAGTTTTTCCACTCCCTGAAGCGCAGATGTCAGTGCGGCTTCATCGCCGTAATCAGCCTGACGCACGGTAATGCCTTGTGCTGTCAGTGCCTGTGCTTTTGCCGGATTACGAACGATAGCCACTATTTGGCTGGCAGGAACGGTTTTCATCAAGGATTCAATAACATAGTGACCAAGTTGGCCAGTGGCACCAGTAATAGCGATCATGGGAAGTCTCCATCGTTTTGTCTTGTGTTTAAATACGCTAACACTTAAACTTACTTTTAGTAAGTACGTACAAAAAGGTAAGTATGAAATGAGTCAGGTTAGCCTGTCGCAACAACTCAAAGAGGGAAATCTCTTCGCTGAACAGTGTCCGTCGCGCGAGGTTTTGAAACACGTCACCAGCCGTTGGGGGGTGTTGATTCTGGTGGCGCTACGCGAAGGTACTCATCGCTTTAGCGACCTGCGGCGCAAAATCGGCGGGGTGAGTGAAAAGATGCTTGCGCAGTCGTTACAGGCGCTAGAGCAGGATGGTTTTCTTAACCGTATCGCGTATCCGGTGGTGCCGCCGCATGTGGAATATAGCCTCACGCCGCTGGGCGAGCAGGTGAGCGAAAAGGTTGCTGCACTGGCGGACTGGATTGAGTTGAATTTGCCCGAGGTGTTAGCGGTGCGGGATGAACGTGCGGCATAACTGCCGGATGCGCTGCGCTTATCCGGACTACGGTTCATGGCTTGTAGGGCGGATAAGATGCGTCAGCATCGCATCCGCCAATAAATGCCGGATGCGGTTGATGATTTGTAGGCCGAAAAAGAAGTGTTTTACTTACTCAGATCCACCTGATAAATCGCAAACCCGATATCATCGGTCGCGACTTTATTCATCGGATACTGCCCTTTCTCTTTAATAAACGCTGCGGCTTTATCTGACGGAGAGGTTTCGAAACGGATATCCAGTTTCTTATCGCCAGCTATTGGTGCTAAACGCCAGTTGTTATCTGCCGCCGGGTGAATTTCCCCCGCACGTTTCGACTCATCAGCAATCCACGCTGCCAGCACCGAGCGGTTCTCATCCGGTGAAGCAAAAGCGATATGGCTGTCGCCCGTACCGGCAAATTTGCCGCCGTAAGCGCGATAGTTATTGGTGGCAACGAGGAACATGGCGTTCGGATCAATCGGCTTGCCGTTAAAGGTCAGGTTCTTAATCCTTTCCGCATTGGCATTAATCATCTGGCACTCGCCGTCATAACGGGCGGGCTGGGTAACATCAATCTGATAATTCACACCATCAATAACATCAAAGTTATAGGTGCGGAAACCATCCCAGTTGATGAGTGACTGTGGTTTCGTGCTGTTAGGATCAATCTGGTTAAACTGTCCGGCGGAGCACTCCAGCCACTCTTTCACCTCTTTACCGCTGGCTTTCACCACAATCAGCGTATTGGGGTAGAGATAAAGATCGGCGGCATTACGGAAGGTCAACTGGCCTTTTTCCACCTCCACATAGCTTGCCGGGTCATTTTTGCGACCACCAACTTTAAACGGTGCGGCAGCTGAAAGCACTGGCAGTTTTGCCAGATCCGGATCGCCCTGAATGTAATGCTCGACATACGCTTTTTGCGCGTTGTTCACCACCTGCACGGTCGGATCGTCCTGCACAAGCGCCAGATAGCTATACATATTGTCGGCAGATTTACCGATTGGCTTGCTGACGAACTGGCGTGTGGCATCGTGATCGGCTTTGAGTGTTTCTACCAGCTTGCTGTCTTCCGCCGCGAGGGATTTTTTATTCGCGATGTCGTAAATCGGCCGTGCTTCCGCTTTCGCCTGCGTCACCTGCCATTTACCGCTGTCATTACTGAGTTGTAAGTCGACCACACCAAGATGATCGCCCCACATGCCTGGCATTACCGCCGGAACACCATTCAGCGTGCCTTTCGCGATATCAGCCCCTTCGATATCAGCAAAATCTTTACCTGGGAAAACGGCGTGAGCATGGCCAAACATAATGGCGTTAACGCCCGGAATTTCACTGAGGTAATAAACTGAGTTTTCCGCCATCACTTTATACGGATCGGCAGACAGCCCGGAATGCGCCAGAACGACAACGACATCGGCACCTTTCTCGCGCATTTCAGGCACGTATTTGCGCACGGTTTCGGTAATATCATTCACCGTCACTTTCCCGGATAAATTAGCTTTATCCCAGCCCATGATTTGTGGCGGGACGACGCCAATATAACCAATCTTCAGCGTCTGTTTTTTTCCGTCTTTATCGACCACTTCGGTGTCTTTAATTAAATACGGTGTAAACATTGGCTGTTTGGTTCTGGCGTCAATGACGTTGGCATTTACATAAGGGAATTTCGCTCCCGCCAGCGCATTTTTCAGATAATCCAGACCGTAGTTAAACTCGTGGTTGCCAAGCGTGCCGACGGTATAGTCCAGCGTATTTAATGCCTTATAGACCGGGTGAATATCACCTGCTTTTAATCCTTTCGCCGACATGTAATCTGCCAGCGGACTCCCCTGAATCAAATCGCCGTTATCGACCAGTACGCTGTTTTTCACTTCATTGCGGGCATCTTTAATCAGGCTTGCCGTACGTACCAGTCCGAATTTTTCCGTGGCGGTGTCTTTGTAATAATCGAAATCCATCATGTTGCTATGCAGATCAGTGGTTTCCATGATACGCAGATCGACCGTCGCTGCATTCACACTGGCGGCAATCAGCGTGGCCAGGAGCGTTGCGCTAAACTTAATCATCAGGGACATCCTTTTATCATCGGGAATACGAAAGAAAAGGGAGAATAAACGTCTTACTTATAGAACAGTGAAGAATGCCACAATTTTACGCTTTGAAAATGATGACACTATCACAGTTGGCGCATTCATTAACGATAGGGTATAAGTAAAACAATAAGTTAACACCGCTCACAGAGACGAGGTGGAGAAATGTTAGATCAAGTATGCCAGCTTGCACGGAATGCAGGCGATGCCATTATGCAGGTCTACGACGGGACGAAACCGATGGACGTCGTCAGCAAAGCGGACAATTCTCCGGTAACGGCAGCGGATATTGCAGCTCACACCGTTATCATGGACGGTTTACGTACGCTGACACCGGATATTCCGGTCCTTTCTGAAGAAGATCCTCCCGGTTGGGAAGTCCGTCAGCACTGGCAGCGTTACTGGCTGGTAGACCCGCTGGATGGTACTAAAGAGTTTATTAAACGTAATGGCGAATTCACCGTTAACATTGCGCTCATCGACCACGGCAAACCGATTTTAGGTGTGGTGTATGCGCCGGTAATGAACGTAATGTACAGCGCGGCAGAAGGCAAAGCCTGGAAAGAAGAGTGCGGTGTGCGCAAGCAGATTCAGGTCCGCGATGCGCGCCCGCCGCTGGTGGTGATCAGCCGTTCCCATGCAGATGCGGAGCTGAAAGAGTATCTGCAACAGCTTGGCGAACATCAGACCACGTCCATCGGCTCTTCGCTGAAATTCTGCCTGGTGGCGGAAGGACAGGCGCAGCTGTACCCGCGTTTCGGGCCAACGAATATTTGGGATACCGCCGCTGGTCATGCTGTGGCTGCAGCTGCCGGAGCGCACGTTCACGACTGGCAGGGTAAACCGCTGGATTACACTCCGCGCGAGTCGTTCCTGAATCCGGGGTTCAGAGTGTCTATTTATTAATTAATTTATGCAGCAGGTCCATCACTTGCTGCACCTCTTCCTGAGTAAGCGCCCCGTCTTTGGCCCATTGCACGCGACCGTCTTTATCCAGCACCACTACAGCGGAACTTTCTTCATCCAGCTGCCAGGCACCGCGTGCGACGCCATTGCTATCAACAATAAACTGCGACCAGGGATAAAGCTTTTTATTACTCTCCAGACTGCTGCGCACAAACATCCCTGAACCCGGAATCGCGTCGTCGGTGTTAACAATGGTGGTGGTCTGGTAACGATCGTGCGGTAACTTCGCTGATTTAATCGCTTCAATCAGCGTCGCGTTTTTCTCTTTTGCAGAGGTGCGACCAGCAATATGTTGCAGTACTCGCACTTTTCCCACTAACTGCGCGCTGTTCCAGGTTTTGTAGCTAAACTGATCTTTATCAAGCACCAACTCGCCACGATCGGTGATGCCAATCGGCGGCACTCGCTGACCGGTTTCGAACTGATGTGCGGAAGCCATCATCGGCAACAGCAGGCAGGTGAGCGCCAGAATCTTGCTTAGGGTCATGGTGTTTCCTTCTTATGATATGCAGGTGATCCGACCACTTGGGTCTGAGTTTTAATCATATGTGCTATTTATCGAATTTCCCGCAAGTGTGATGCCAGTTTGCGGTCAAGCGCACAAATCATATGAAAAATGAATGCTTATACTGAAGACCGCGCTTCGGTAAAAAGATAATTCTGAATAATTGTAACCTTTAGGTAAAAAAAGTTATACGCGGTGGAAACATTGCCCGGATAGTCTATAGTCACTAGGCATTAAAATTTGCGCCTCATAATAGTTGGGCCGATTGTGGCACCGCAAAGGCGTAATACTCAGCAGGAGATAACAATGAAAATTTTCCAACGGTACAACCCACTTCAGGTGGCGAAGTACGTAAAGATCCTGTTCCGTGGACGGTTATACATCAAGGACGTTGGCGCTTTTGAATTTGATAAGGGTAAGATTCTTATCCCAAAAGTGAAGGATAAGCTGCATTTGTCAGTGATGTCCGAAGTTAACCGTCAGGTTATGCGTCTGCAAACAGAGATGGCTTAACCAAAGTGCTATGCAGTAAAAAGTGCTATGCAGTAATAAGACGGCTCCTGATTCAGGAGCCGTTGATGTTTCTGGGGTTATGCGACGCTTTCTTCTTTATCTTTAGCGTCAGGCAGTTTTGGCGAAAGGGCGGTGGCTTTGCTGTCGATTCGGGTCACCAACAGCTGGTCGATGCGGTAGTTATCGATATCCACCACTTCAAATTTGTAGCCGGCGAATTTCACCGAATCGGTGCGTTTCGGGATCTTACGCAGCATAAACATCATAAAGCCGCCGATGGTTTCGTAGTTGCCCGACTGCGGGAACTCGTCAATATCCAGCACGCGCATGACGTCGTCAATAGGCGTGCCGCCGTCTATCAGCCATGAGTTCTCATCACGGGCGACAATTTGCTCTTCCAGCCCCTGACCGACCAGATCGCCCATCAGCGTGGTCATCACGTCGTTGAGGGTGATGATCCCCACTACCAGTGCGTACTCGTTCATGATCACCGCGAAGTCTTCACCTGCGGTTTTAAAACTTTCCAACGCCTCTGAAAGGGTTAACGTATCCGGCACAATCAGCGTGTTGCGAATTTGTACGCCGCTGTTCAGTGCCAGGCTTTGGTTAGCCAGCACGCGGTTCAGCAGGTCTTTAGAATCGACATATCCGATGATGTGGTCAATATCTTCATTACAGACGAGAAACTTAGAGTGCGGATGTTCCGCCACCTTATTCTTCAGACTTTGCTCATCTTCGTGGAGATCAAACCAAATCACGTTTTCACGCGGTGTCATTGAAGACGGAACGGTACGGGATTCCAGCTCAAAGACGTTTTCAATCAGCTCGTGTTCCTGTTTACGTAACACGCCTGCCAGCGCACCGGCTTCCACTACCGCGTAGATGTCATCAGAAGTGATGTCATCTTTACGTACCATTGGCAGTTTGAAAATACGGAAGATTATGTTCGCCAGTCCGTTGAAGAACCACACCAGCGGGGTGCAAACGTACAGGCAGAAGCGCATCGGGTTGATGATACGCAAAGCCACAGCTTCTGGCGCAATCATACCGATGCGTTTCGGGGTTAAATCCGCAAACAGGATAAACATGCCAGTCACTAACGAGAAAGAGAGAATAAAGCTCAGTTGCTCAGAGAGTTCTGCCGACATATAGCGGGAGAACAGGCTGTGAAAAGCTGGAGAAAATGCCGCATCACCGACGATACCGCCGAGAATCGCCACTGCGTTCAGACCGATTTGGACCACGGTAAAGAACATGCCGGGATTTTCCTGCATATTCAGAACGCGTTGGGCATTTATATTGCCTTCATCAGCCAGCAGTTTAAGTTTGATTTTGCGTGAGGCGGCAAGCGAGATCTCGGACATCGAGAAGAACGCACTTACAGCGATCAAACAGAGTATGACTAAAATACTGTTTAACATATCTTATCCGACCTTTCAGGCCAGATCCTCGGAAGGGGAAGTTGATTAATTTGTGTGAAATACACATTGAAAGCCGATTCGAAGAAAGTGAACCGGCATTTTCAGTGGCTAGTATAGCGTAAGGTACTGTAAAGCCGCCAGAGGGTTAAAATTCAGACAGCTGAAAAATGAAAAACTGCCTGATGCGCTATGCCGAACAGGCCTACGCAGTCCCCGCAATATATTGAATTTGGACGATTTTGTAGGCCTGGCAAGGCGTTTACGCCGTATCCGGCATAAACAAAATGCACTTTATCAACAATCTACATTTGTACCCGTAACGCTATGCTTCCGGCGGCAGACAGACGCCAATTCCGCCAATTCCACAGTAACCATACGGGTTTTTATGCAGATATTGCTGGTGGTCATCTTCGGCATAATAAAACGGTGTGGCGTTAGCGATTTCCGTGGTGATGCGACGATCGTCATCGGCGGCAAGCATCGCCGCCTGAAAACGTTCCAGACTGGCGCGAGCGGCGGCATCCTGTTCTGGGGTCAGCGGATAAATCGCTGAACGATACTGCGTGCCGTGGTCATTGCCCTGACGCATTCCCTGGGCGGGATCGTGATTCTCCCAAAATACTTGTAGCAACTGCTCATAGCTGATGACGGATGGATCGTAAACAATGCGCACCGCTTCGGCATGGCCAGTATCGCCGGAGCACACTTCCCGATAAGTCGGATTTGGCGTATAGCCGCCGGTATAGCCTGCGGCGGTGCTGTAAACGCCGGGTAACTGCCAGAACAGACGCTCCACACCCCAGAAACAACCCATCGCAAAAATGGCAATCTCCATTCCGTCAGGTACATTGGTCATTGAGTGACCGTTGACCGCATGCAGTGTGGCTACGGGCATCGGGGTGTTACGTCCAGGCAGGGCATCGGCGGGGGAAACCAGATGCTTTTTATCAAATAAACTCATGGTGTCGCTCTCCCGAAAATCGGTCATTGGGGTTAAGGTTGTAACAAGAGGCGTATTTGCACACAATAACCACCGTGAATAGGTCTAAAGTAAAACATAAGAAATATTTTGGGTTTAGTCTGCTTTTTAATCCATATTACTGGATTTTTGTTAAGCCGTTTAACGGCGTTCCAGGGGCAGGAAAAAAGGATATTCAGGAGAAAATGTGCGCTATATCCGACAGTTATGCTGTGTAAGCTTACTCTGCTTAAGCGGATCTGCCGTCGCCGCGAACGTCCGTCTACAGGTCGAGGGGTTATCGGGACAGCTGGAAAAGAACGTTCGCGCGCAGCTTTCTACGATTGAAAGTGATGAAGTGACGCCAGACCGTCGCTTTCGCGCACGCGTCGATGATGCCATCCGCGAAGGTCTGAAAGCGCTGGGCTATTACCAGCCGACCATTGAATTTGATCTCCGTCCACCGCCAAAGAAAGGGCGGCAGGTATTGATCGCCAAAGTCACGCCAGGCGTGCCGGTGTTAATTGGCGGCACCGATGTGGTATTGCGCGGCGGCGCGCGGACCGATAAAGACTATTTGAAATTGCTCGATACTCGCCCGGCTATTGGTACGGTACTGAACCAGGGCGATTATGAAAATTTCAAAAAGTCCTTAACCAGCATTGCGTTGCGTAAAGGTTATTTCGATAGCGAATTTACCAAAGCGCAGCTGGGCATTGCGCTCGGCCTGCATAAAGCCTTCTGGGATATTGATTATAACAGTGGCGAACGTTACCGCTTTGGGCATGTGACGTTTGAAGGATCACAAATCCGCGATGAATACCTGCAAAATCTGGTGCCGTTTAAAGAGGGCGATGAGTACGAATCGAAAGATCTGGCAGAACTGAACCGTCGACTTTCTGCTACCGGCTGGTTTAACTCGGTGGTGGTGGCTCCACAATTTGATAAAGCGCGCGAAACGAAAGTATTACCATTGACGGGCGTGGTTTCGCCGCGAACAGAAAACACCATCGAAACCGGCGTCGGTTACTCTACGGACGTGGGACCGCGCGTGAAAGCGACGTGGAAAAAGCCGTGGATGAACTCTTACGGTCACAGTTTGACCACCAGTACCAGTATTTCCGCGCCGGAACAGATCCTCGACTTCAGCTATAAAATGCCGCTGCTGAAGAATCCGCTGGAACAATATTATTTGGTGCAGGGCGGTTTTAAGCGCACTGACCTGAACGATACCGAGTCTGACTCCACTACGCTGGTGGCTTCTCGCTACTGGGATCTCTCCAGCGGCTGGCAGCGTGCCATTAACCTGCGCTGGAGTTTCGACCACTTTACCCAGGGTGAAATTACCAACACCACGATGCTGTTTTATCCTGGGGTGATGATTAGCCGCACGCGTTCTCGTGGTGGCCTGATGCCAACCTGGGGCGACTCGCAACGCTACTCTATCGACTACTCCAACACGGCCTGGGGCTCGGATGTTGATTTCTCCGTTTTCCAGGCGCAGAACGTCTGGATCCGCACACTGTACGATCGCCATCGTTTTGTGACACGCGGCACGCTGGGCTGGATTGAAACGGGTGATTTCGACAAAGTACCGCCGGATCTGCGTTTCTTCGCCGGGGGCGATCGCAGTATTCGCGGCTACAAATACAAATCTATCGCCCCGAAATACGCCAACGGTGACCTGAAAGGGGCCTCGAAGCTGATAACCGGATCGCTGGAATACCAGTACAACGTGACCGGAAAATGGTGGGGCGCGGTGTTTGTCGATAGCGGCGAAGCGGTAAGCGATATTCGCCGCAGCGACTTTAAAACCGGTACCGGTGTCGGCGTGCGCTGGGAATCGCCGGTCGGGCCAATCAAACTCGATTTTGCCGTGCCGGTCGCGGATAAAGACGAACACGGGTTACAGTTTTACATCGGTCTGGGGCCAGAATTATGAGTTTATGGAAAAAAATCAGCCTCGGCGTGGTTATCGTTATCTTACTGTTGCTGGGATCGGTGGCGTTTCTGGTGGGCACCACCAGCGGCCTGCATCTGGTATTTAAAGCGGCGGATCGCTGGGTGCCAGGACTGGATATTGGCAAGGTCACCGGCGGCTGGCGTGATCTCACCTTGTCTGACGTTCGTTATGAGCAGCCAGGCGTGGCGGTAAAAGCGGGCAATCTGCATCTGGCGGTCGGGCTTGAGTGCCTGTGGAACAGTAGCGTTTGTATTAATGATCTGGCGCTGAAAGACATTCAGGTCAACATCGACAGTAAAAAAATGCCTCCTTCTGAACAGGTTGAAGAAGAGGAAGATAGCGGTCCGTTGGATCTCTCCACGCCGTATCCCATTACCCTGACACGGGTGGCGCTGGACAACGTCAACATCAAGATTGATGACACCACGGTATCGGTGATGGACTTCACCTCCGGCCTGAACTGGCAGGAGAAAACCCTGACCCTGAAACCGACATCGCTGAAAGGCCTGTTGATTGCTTTGCCGAAAGTGGCGGAAGCGGCACAGGAAGAAGTGGTCGAACCGAAAATTGAAAATCCGCAGCCGGAGGAAAAGCCGCTCGGCGAAACGCTGAAAGATCTCTTTTCTCGCCCGGTATTGCCGGAAATGACCGACGTGCATTTGCCGCTTAACCTGAACATTGAAGAGTTTAAGGGCGAGCAGCTGCGCGTGACGGGCGACACGGACATCACCGTGAGCACCATGCTGCTGAAAGTGAGCAGCATTGACGGCAATACTAAACTGGACGCCCTGGATATCGACTCCAGTCAAGGGATCGTCAACGCCAGCGGCACGGCGCAGCTGTCAGACAACTGGCCGGTGGATATCACCCTCAACAGCACACTGAACGTGGAGCCGTTGAAAGGTGAAAAGGTGAAGCTGAAAGTGGGCGGCGCGCTGCGCGAACAGCTGGAGATAGGCGTTAACCTTTCCGGTCCGGTGGATATGGATTTACGCGCCCAGACGCGACTGGCGGAAGCCGGATTGCCGCTCAACGTGGAAGTGAACAGCAAACAGCTTTACTGGCCGTTCACTGGTGAGAAGCAGTATCAGGCGGATGATCTGAAACTGAAACTTACCGGCAAAATGACCGATTACACGCTCTCTATGCGCACGGCTGTTAAGGGCCAGGAGATCCCGCCAGCCACCATTACCCTTGATGCCAAAGGTAATGAACAGCAGGTCAATCTCGACAAACTTACCGTCGCGGCGCTGGAAGGGAAAACGGAACTTAAGGCGTTGCTCGACTGGCAGCAGGCCATTAGTTGGCGCGGTGAGCTAACGCTTAACGGCATTAACACCGCCAAAGAGATCCCGGAGTGGCCGTCGAAACTCAATGGCTTGATTAAAACCCGCGGTAGCCTGTACGGCGGCACCTGGCAGATGGAGGTGCCAGAACTGAAGCTGACCGGTAACGTCAAACAGAACAAAGTGAACGTTGACGGCACGCTGAAAGGCAACAGTTATATGCAGTGGATGATCCCAGGGCTGCATCTGGAACTGGGGCCAAACAGTGCCGAAGTGAAAGGCGAGCTGGGGGTAAAAGATCTCAATCTTGATGCCACCATCAACGCGCCGGGGCTGGATAACGCGCTGCCGGGGCTTGGCGGTACAGCGAAAGGGCTGGTGAAAGTACGCGGCACGGTGGAAGCGCCACAACTACTGGCGGACATCACCGCGCGCGGCCTGCGCTGGCAGGAACTTTCCGTGGCGCAGGTTCGCGTGGAAGGCGATATCAAATCCACCGATCAGATCGCCGGGAAACTCGACGTACGCGTTGAGCAAATTTCGCAGCCGGATGTAAATATCAACCTCGTCACCCTGAATGCCAAAGGCAGCGAAAAACAGCACGAGTTACAGTTGCGGATTCAGGGCGAGCCGGTTTCCGGGCAGCTTAATCTGGCAGGAAGTTTTGATCGCAAAGAAGAACGCTGGAAGGGAACTCTTAGCAATACCCGCTTCCAGACGCCGGTCGGCCCGTGGTCGCTGACCCGCGATATTGCGCTGGATTACCGCAATAAGGAGCAAAAAATCAGCATCGGGCCACACTGTTGGCTTAACCCGAATGCGGAATTGTGCGTGCCGCAAACTATTGATGCGGGGGCCGAAGGGCGTGCGGTGGTGAATCTCAACCGCTTCGACCTCGCCATGCTGAAACCGTTTATGCCAGAAACCACTCAGGCCAGCGGTATCTTCACGGGTAAAGCGGACGTTGCCTGGGACACCACGAAAGAGGGGCTGCCGCAGGGCAGTATCACCCTTTCGGGGCGTAATGTGCAGGTGACGCAAACCGTCAACGATGCGGCGCTGCCCGTGGCGTTTCAGACGCTGAATCTGACGGCGGAGTTGCGTAACAACCGTGCCGAATTGGGCTGGACCATCCGCCTGACCAATAACGGCCAGTTTGATGGTCAGGTGCAGGTGACCGATCCGCAAGGCCGCCGTAATCTTGGTGGCAACGTCAATATCCGTAACTTCAACCTTGCGATGATAAACCCCATCTTTACCCGTGGGGAAAAAACAGCGGGGATGGTAAGTGCCAACTTGCGTCTGGGTGGTGATGTGCAAAGCCCGCAGTTGTTTGGTCAGCTTCAGGTTACGGGGGTGGATATCGACGGCAACTTTATGCCGTTTGATATGCAACCAAGCCAGCTTGCGGTCAACTTTAACGGTATGCGCTCGACGCTTGCAGGTACCGTGCGGACCCAGCAGGGTGAAATCTACCTGAACGGTGATGCCGACTGGAGCCAGATTGAAAACTGGCGGGCGCGGGTAACAGCGAAGGGCAGTAAAGTGCGTATCACCGTGCCGCCGATGGTACGAATGGATGTATCGCCAGATGTTGTATTCGAGGCTACACCAAACCTGTTTACCCTCGATGGTCGCGTGGATGTTCCGTGGGCGCGCATCGTGGTGCACGATCTGCCGGAAAGCGCAGTAGGCGTTTCCAGCGATGTGGTGATGCTTAACGATAACCTGCAACCGGAAGAGCCGAAAACGGCGTCGATTCCGATTAACAGTAACCTGACTGTCCACGTTGGCAACAATGTGCGCATTGACGCCTTTGGCCTGAAAGCGCGGCTGACGGGCGATCTCAACGTCGTTCAGGACAAACAAGGGCTGGGCCTGAACGGGCAGATCAACATCCCTGAAGGGCGCTTCCATGCCTATGGTCAGGATCTGATTGTGCGTAAGGGTGAGCTACTGTTCTCTGGTCCGCCAGATCAACCGTATCTTAATATCGAAGCTATTCGTAACCCGGATGCTACAGAAGACGACGTCATCGCCGGAGTTCGCGTCACTGGTCTGGCGGACGAACCGAAAGCGGAGATCTTCTCTGACCCGGCGATGTCGCAACAAGCTGCATTGTCTTATTTGCTACGTGGACAAGGGCTGGAGAGCGATCAGAGCGACAGCGCGGCGATGACCTCGATGCTGATTGGCCTGGGGGTTGCGCAAAGTGGCCAGATTGTGGGTAAAATCGGCGAGACATTTGGCGTAAGCAATTTAGCGCTCGACACCGAGGGAGTTGGCGACTCCTCCCAGGTGGTGGTCAGCGGCTATGTATTGCCAGGCCTGCAAGTGAAATACGGCGTGGGTATATTTGACTCTATAGCAACACTCACGTTACGTTATCGCCTGATGCCTAAGCTATATCTGGAAGCCGTGTCTGGTGTAGACCAGGCACTGGATTTGCTCTATCAGTTCGAGTTTTAGCAATGCGAATATTTGTCTACGGCAGTTTACGCCACAAACAAGGCAACAGTCACTGGATGACCAATGCCCAGTTACTGGGCGATTTCAGTATCGATAACTACCAGTTGTATAGCCTGGGCCACTATCCAGGCGCAGTTCCGGGGAACGGAACAGTACACGGTGAAGTTTATCGTATTGACAACGCCACGCTGGCCGAACTTGATGCCTTGCGCACCAGGGGCGGTGAATACGCGCGCCAGTTGATTCAGACGCCGTACGGGAGTGCATGGATGTACGTTTATCAACGACCCGTCGATGGATTAAAGCTAATTGAAAGCGGCGACTGGTTAGACAGGGATAAGTAATAATAAAAGCACGCCACCTTCGGGTGGCGTTGTTTTATCCACCAGCCTGAATATATTCCGAATTTGACGCCATTCTTATCTTTTCTTAAATGCTGATTTGTTGCGCAGTGTTATAAACACCTGGCACGCTCAACAAGGACGCGACCACAATGAAAAAATCTCTTCTGGCTGTAATGCTGACAGGACTGTTTGCTCTCGTTTCTCTTCCCGCTCTGGGAAATGTCAATCTCGAACAATTAAAGCAAAAAGCTGAAAGTGGAGAAGCTAAAGCACAGTTGGAGCTGGGATATCGCTATTTTCAGGGTAATGAAACGACAAAGGATCTCACCCTGGCGATGGACTGGTTTCGCCGTGCCGCAGAGCAGGGATACACCCCGGCAGAATATGTACTGGGGTTACGCTATATGAACGGTGAAGGTGTGCCGCAAGATTATGCTCAGGCAGTTATCTGGTACAAAAAAGCGGCACTGAAGGGGCTTCCGCAAGCGCAGCAGAATCTGGGTGTAATGTACCATGAAGGTAATGGCGTGAAGGTTGATAAAGCCGAATCTGTGAAATGGTTTCGCCTGGCAGCAGAGCAAGGTCGTGACAGCGGCCAGCAAAGTATGGGAGATGCATATTTTGAAGGCGATGGTGTGACGCGGGATTACGTTATGGCACGTGAGTGGTATAGCAAAGCAGCGGAACAAGGTAACGTCTGGTCCTGTAACCAGCTTGGTTATATGTATTCCAGAGGTTTAGGCGTTGAAAGAAACGATGCCATATCGGCACAATGGTATCGAAAATCAGCGACATCAGGCGACGAGTTGGGGCAGCTTCATTTAGCCGATATGTACTATTTCGGTATCGGTGTTACTCAGGATTACACTCAGTCACGGGTATTATTTTCCCAGTCGGCAGAGCAGGGAAATTCTATTGCGCAGTTTCGTCTGGGATATATATTGGAGCAAGGTTTAGCGGGAGCGAAAGAGCCGTTAAAAGCACTGGAGTGGTACCGTAAATCGGCAGAACAGGGAAATTCCGATGGTCAGTATTATTTGGCACATCTGTATGATAAAGGCGCAGAAGGTGTAGCAAAAAATCGAGAACAAGCCATCTCCTGGTACACGAAATCGGCAGAACAGGGGGATGCTACCGCACAGGCTAATCTCGGCGCTATTTACTTCAGACTTGGTTCAGAAGAAGAACATAAAAAGGCGGTGGAATGGTTTCGCAAGGCCGCCGCAAAGGGTGAGAAAGCGGCGCAATTTAATTTGGGTAATGCTTTACTCCAGGGAAAAGGTGTTAAAAAAGATGAGCAACAGGCCGCAATCTGGATGCGAAAAGCCGCAGAGCAAGGATTAAGTGCAGCGCAGGTACAATTAGGTGAAATCTATTATTATGGCTTGGGCGTAGAACGTGATTATGTGCAGGCCTGGGCGTGGTTCGATACCGCATCGACCAATGATATGAATCTTTTTGGTACAGAAAACCGCAACATTACAGAGAAAAAACTGACAGCCAAACAACTGCAACAGGCTGAATTATTATCGCAACAATATATAGAAAAATATGCCCCGGAAGCCTGGGCGAGAATGCAAAAGCTTAAAGCGCAATCAGCGGTAAAGACGGGTAATAAATAACGGGTAACTGTCAGATCAGGTCTGCGCTAATACAGCTCAACCAATGCCACCTGCGGGTGGCGTTATTTTTTTGCGAGACGACGCGTATTCTTTTTTGTAACTTCCTCGCCTTTTGCTTTTCCTTCCGAGCCGCTTTCCATATCCGTTAACGCATGTAAAACTCTGCTGGCGTTAACAAATGTGCAGGGGTAAAACGGGGGCACGCTTTGAACGGTGAGTATGAGTGAGGCCGGCTAACTTCCAGCAAGTGGCTATGAACAGCAAAATGGTGGTCGAGTTTAGCTTGTTCTTACCGTTCAAGCCTTTAAACTGCTGAAAATAATAATAGTGGAGTAGAGAGTTTATAAATTGCGGGCATAAAAAAACCCTTACTAACCGAAGCCCGGTGTTCAGGGTTATTGCGCCAGAAGAACTTATTTATTCTTGGCGCGCTCGAAGGAAGCAACGATTTCAGCTTTAGCGGCTTCTGCGTTTTCCCAACCTTCAACTTTAACCCACTTGCCTTTTTCGAGGTCTTTGTAGTGCTCGAAGAAGTGAGCGATTTGCGCTTTCAGCAGCTCTGGCAGATCGTTAACGTCTTTAATGTGATCGTATTCTTTGCTCAGCTTGGTGTGCGGAACAGCAATCAGTTTCGCATCTTCACCGGCTTCGTCGGTCATTTTCAGTACGCCAACCGGACGGCAGCGGATCACAGAACCCGGCTGCAGCGGGTACGGAGTCGGGACCAGTACGTCAACCGGGTCACCGTCCAGAGACAGAGTGTGGTTGATGTAACCGTAGTTGCACGGATAGAACATCGCGGTGGACATGAAGCGGTCAACGAACAGTGCGCCGCTCTCTTTGTCGATTTCGTATTTGATCGGATCTGCGTTAGCCGGGATCTCAATAACAACGTAGATGTCTTCCGGCAGATCTTTACCCGCAGGGACGTTGAGTAAGCTCATGTCTGTTTCCTTTAAAAATATGTGGCAAACAAGTGCCGAGTATTATAGCCAACTCGCGCCGAATGTCTTCGCTTGTTTTCGTCTTCATTTTCCTTTTTCGCCAGTTTTAAGACGGTATACAGAGCAGGAAAATCCATAACCGTAGCCGCATTTTTCATAGTGAGATGAAAGCGATTACAAACTTGTGATTAACGTTTTATTTACTTTTTTGAAGTGTGATGTAACGCAATCCGTTACATAACGAATTGTCTATAGTTTTTTCGCGAACATCTTTTCACCAATAATAATTACCCCGACGAGGACAACCCTATGTGGAAACGCTTACTTGTAGTCTCTGCAGTCTCGGCAGCCATGTCGTCTATGGCGTTGGCCGCTCCATTAACCGTAGGATTTTCGCAGGTCGGATCGGAATCCGGCTGGCGCGCCGCAGAAACCAATGTGGCGAAAAGTGAAGCCGAAAAGCGCGGAATTACGTTGAAAATTGCCGATGGTCAGCAAAAGCAGGAAAACCAGATTAAAGCGGTACGTTCCTTCGTCGCGCAAGGGGTGGATGCGATCTTTATCGCTCCAGTGGTAGCGACCGGTTGGGAGCCGGTATTAAAAGAGGCGAAAGATGCCGAAATCCCGGTCTTCTTGCTTGACCGTTCCATCGATGTGAAAGACAAATCTCTCTATATGACCACCGTTACTGCCGACAACATCCTCGAAGGCAAGTTGATTGGTGACTGGCTGGTAAAAGAGGTCAATGGCAAACCGTGTAACGTGGTTGAGTTGCAGGGCACCGTTGGGGCCAGCGTCGCCATTGACCGTAAGAAAGGCTTTGCCGAAGCCATTAAGAATGCGCCAAATATCAAAATTATCCGCTCGCAGTCAGATGACTTCACCCGCAGCAAAGGCAAAGAAGTGATGGAGAGCTTTATCAAAGCGGAAAACAACGGCAAAAACATCTGCATGGTTTACGCCCATAACGATGACATGGTGATTGGTGCAATTCAGGCAATTAAAGAAGCGGGCCTGAAACCGGGCAAAGATATCCTGACAGGCTCTATCGACGGCGTGCCGGACATCTACAAAGCGATGATTGATGGCGAAGCGAACGCCAGCGTTGAACTGACGCCGAACATGGCAGGTCCTGCTTTCGATGCGCTGGAGAAATACAAAAAAGACGGCACCATGCCTGAAAAGCTGACGTTAACCAAATCCACCCTTTATCTGCCTGATACCGCAAAAGAAGAGTTAGAGAAGAAGAAAAATATGGGGTATTGAGGGTTGCTATGCCTGATGCCGATTCGTAGGCCGGATAAGGCGCTCGCGCCGCATCCGGCGGTTGTGCGCTGAAGCCTGATGCGACGCTTACCGCGTCTTATCATGCCTACTGGGAGCACGCTTTACACCGGGGGAAACCATGACGACCGACCAACACCAGGAAATCCTCCGCACCGAAGGATTAAGTAAATTTTTCCCCGGTGTCAAAGCGTTAGACAACGTTGATTTCAGCCTGCGCCGTGGCGAAATCATGGCGCTGCTCGGTGAAAACGGGGCGGGAAAATCGACGCTAATCAAAGCATTAACCGGTGTATACCACGTCGATCGCGGCACTATCTGGCTGGAAGGCCAGGCTATCTCACCGAAAAACACCGCCCACGCACAACAACTCGGCATCGGCACCGTCTATCAGGAAGTCAACCTGCTACCCAATATGTCGGTCGCTGATAATCTATTCATAGGTCGCGAACCCAAACGTTTCGGCCTTCTACGCCGTAAAGAGATGGAAAAGCGCGCCACCGAACTGATGGCATCTTACGGTTTCTCCCTCGACGTGCGCGAACCGCTCAACCGCTTTTCAGTCGCGATGCAGCAAATCGTCGCCATTTGCCGGGCTATCGATCTCTCCGCCAAAGTGCTGATCCTCGATGAACCCACCGCCAGTCTCGACACTCAGGAAGTAGAGTTACTGTTTGGCCTGATGCGTCAGCTTCGCGATCGCGGCGTCAGCCTGATCTTCGTCACTCATTTTCTCGATCAGGTTTATCAGGTTAGCGATCGGATCACCGTCTTACGTAACGGCAGTTTTGTGGGCTGTCGGGAAACCCGCGAGCTACCGCAGATCGAACTGGTAAAAATGATGCTGGGGCGTGAACTGGACACCCACGCGCTTCAGCGTGCCGGGAGAACATTGCTGAGCGACAAACCTGTTGCCGCGTTCAAAAATTACGGCAAAAAAGGAACGATCGCGCCGTTTGATCTCGAAGTACGCCCCGGCGAGATCGTCGGTCTGGCAGGCTTGCTGGGATCAGGACGTACCGAAACCGCCGAAGTGATCTTCGGTATCAAACCTGCTGATAGCGGCACGGCGTTGATCAAAGGCAAACTGCAAACGCTACGCTCGCCACATCAGGCTTCGGTTCTTGGCATTGGCTTCTGCCCGGAAGACAGGAAAACCGATGGCATCATCGCTGCCGCCTCGGTGCGGGAAAATATCATCCTTGCTCTCCAGGCCCAGCGCGGCTGGTTACGACCTATTTCCCGCAAAGAGCAGCAAGAGATTGCCGAACGCTTTATCCGCCAGCTTGGCATTCGCACACCTTCCACCGAACAACCGATTGAATTTCTCTCCGGCGGCAATCAGCAAAAAGTGTTGCTTTCACGTTGGCTACTGACCCGACCGCAATTTCTGATTCTCGACGAGCCAACGCGCGGAATTGATGTTGGTGCCCACGCCGAGATCATCCGCCTGATTGAAACGCTGTGCGCCGATGGGCTGGCGCTGCTGGTGATCTCCTCCGAGCTGGAAGAGCTGGTGGGCTATGCCGACCGGGTGATTATCATGCGCGATCGCAAACAGGTAGCGGAGATCCCGCTGGCAGAGCTTTCCGTTCCGGCGATCATGAACGCCATTGCGGCGTAAGGAGAATAGTGTGATGCCTCAATCTCTCCCGGACACTACGCCGCCGAAAAGGCGTTTTCGCTGGCCAACAGGAATGCCGCAGCTGGCGGCACTGTTGCTGGTGCTGCTGGTTGATAGCCTGGTGGCCCCGCATTTCTGGCAGGTGGTGCTTCAGGATGGGCGTTTGTTCGGTAGCCCTATCGACATTCTTAACCGTGCGGCCCCCGTTGCGCTACTGGCGATTGGCATGACGCTGGTTATCGCCACTGGTGGGATTGATCTCTCCGTAGGGGCGGTGATGGCTATCGCCGGAGCCACAACGGCTGCGATGACGGTCGCGGGATTCAGCCTGCCAATTGTTTTGTTAAGCGCCCTGGGCACTGGCATCCTGGCAGGATTGTGGAACGGCATACTGGTAGCGATCCTCAAAATTCAGCCGTTTGTCGCCACCCTGATCCTGATGGTCGCCGGGCGCGGCGTGGCGCAACTGATCACCTCCGGACAGATCGTCACATTTAACTCACCGGATCTCTCCTGGTTCGGCAGTGGATCGCTGTTGTTCCTGCCAACGCCAGTCATTATTGCGGTGCTGACGCTTCTCCTGTTCTGGCTGTTGACCCGCAAAACGGCACTGGGGATGTTTATCGAAGCCGTTGGTATCAACATTCGGGCGGCAAAAAATGCCGGGGTAAACACGCGGATCATCGTCATGCTCACCTACGTGTTGAGCGGGCTATGTGCGGCGATTGCGGGCATTATTGTGGCGGCGGATATTCGCGGTGCCGATGCCAACAATGCCGGATTATGGCTGGAGCTGGACGCCATTCTTGCAGTGGTGATTGGCGGCGGATCGCTGATGGGCGGGCGCTTTAACCTGCTGCTTTCGGTGGTGGGGGCGCTGATTATTCAGGGAATGAACACCGGAATTTTGCTTTCTGGCTTTCCGCCGGAGATGAACCAGGTGGTGAAAGCGGTGGTGGTGCTTTGCGTGCTGATTGTCCAGTCGCAACGCTTTATCAGTCTGATTAAAGGGGTACGTAACCGTGATAAAACGTAATTTGCCACTGATGATCACCATCGGCGTCTTTGTGTTGGGTTATATCTACTGTCTGACCCAGTTTCCCGGTTTTGCTTCCACAAGAGTGATCTGCAATATCCTGACCGATAATGCCTTTCTTGGGATAATCGCCGTTGGCATGACCTTTGTGATCCTCTCCGGTGGGATCGATCTCTCCGTCGGTTCGGTGATCGCCTTTACCGGCGTGTTTCTGGCAAAAGTGATTGGCGATTTCGGCCTCTCGCCGCTGCTGGCGTTTCCGCTGGTGTTGGTGATGGGCTGTGCCTTCGGCGCATTTATGGGGCTTCTGATTGATGCCCTGAAGATCCCGGCGTTTATCATTACCCTTGCGGGAATGTTCTTTTTGCGTGGCGTCAGCTATCTCGTTTCGGAAGAGTCGATCCCGATAAACCATCCTGTTTATGACACGCTCTCAAGCCTTGCGTGGAAAATCCCTGGCGGTGGTCGCTTAAGTGCGATGGGACTACTGATGCTGGCGGTGGTGGTTATCGGCATATTACTCGCGCATCGTACCCGTTTTGGTAATCAGGTATACGCCATTGGCGGCAACGCAACGTCGGCAAACCTGATGGGGATTTCCACTCGCAGCACCACTATTCGCATTTATATGCTCTCCACCGGACTGGCAACGCTGGCGGGGATTGTCTTCTCGATTTATACCCAGGCCGGATATGCACTGGCGGGCGTAGGTGTGGAACTGGATGCTATCGCCTCAGTGGTAATTGGCGGTACGCTTTTGAGTGGTGGCGTTGGAACGGTATTAGGGACGCTTTTTGGCGTGGCGATTCAGGGACTGATTCAGACTTACATAAACTTTGATGGCACGCTGAGTTCCTGGTGGACGAAAATCGCCATCGGTATTTTGTTGTTTATTTTTATAGCATTACAGCGTGGATTAACGGTGCTGTGGGAGAATCGTCAGAGTTCGCCAGTGACAAGAGTCAACATTGCGCAGCGATAAAAACGCCTCTCCGTGTGGAGAGGCGCAGGAGCTTACGCGTCCGGGAACTCACGGATAAAGCGTTCGACATCTTCAACCATATGGTCGTTGCCGACAAAGAACGAACGGCGCTGGTGCAGGGTTTCCGGGATAATATCCAGAATACGCTCTTTGCCATCGCTCGCTTTACCGCCCGCTTGTTCCGCCAGGAATGCCATCGGGTTGCACTCATACAGTAAACGTAGTTTACCGTCCGGGTGGCTGGCGGTGCTTGGGTAGAGATAAATACCGCCTTTCAGCAGGTTACGGTGGAAATCCGCGACCAGTGAACCGATATAACGTGAGGTATACGGGCGGTTGGTGGATTTATCTTCTTCCTGGCAGAATTTAATGTACTTCTTCACCCCGTTCGGAAACTTAATGTAGTTTCCTTCGTTGATGGAGTAGGTTTTGCCTTTCTCCGGGAAGCGCATCCGTTCCTGGCACAGGCAGAAAACACCCAGCGAAGGATCATAAGTAAAGGCGTGAACACCGCATCCGGTGGTGTAAACCAGCATAGTAGAGGAGCCGTATACCACGTAACCTGCCGCAACCTGTTTGTTACCAGGCTGGAGGAAATCTTCTTCCGTTACCGGCGTGCCAACAGGCGTAACGCGGCGGTAGATAGAGAAAATGGTACCGACAGAGACGTTAACATCGATGTTGGACGAGCCATCCAGTGGGTCCATCAGCACCACGTATTTTGCGTGTTCACAGCCTTCAAAGACGACAATCTCATCTTCTTCTTCAGAGGCAATGCCCGCAACGATATCGCGTGCTTTCAGTGCGGCTTTCAGTTTCTCATTAGCGAACAGGTCTAGTTTCTGCTGAACCTCGCCCTGCACGTTCTCAGCACCGCTGGCACCCAGGATATCAACCAGTCCTGCTTTGTTGATATCGCGATGGATAATCTTGGCGCCCAGTTTTATTGCCGACAGCAAAGCAGTGAGCTCACCGGTAGCATGAGAAAACTCGTGCTGCTTTTCGACAATAAATTCACCTAACGTTTTCATAAAACTTTCCCTGCAATGTTTATGGAGTAAAGCGACCGCAACAATCTTAACAAATAATCCCAATGTTGCGCTCAGGTGAATCGCGCCAGCAAATTACGGATTATCCTGAAATGCGTTTCTCACTTGCCCGACATATGCGTAAAATGAGCGCCAGATTAAAAAAGGATAGTGACGTATGCGCATTCATATTTTAGGAATTTGTGGCACGTTTATGGGCGGTCTGGCGATGCTGGCGCGCCAGTTAGGCCATGAAGTAACGGGTTCGGACGCCAATGTGTATCCGCCGATGAGCACCTTACTTGAGAAGCAAGGCATTGAACTGATTCAGGGTTACGATGCCAGCCAGCTCGATCCACAGCCGGATCTGGTGATTATTGGTAACGCCATGACCCGTGGAAATCCGTGTGTGGAAGCGGTACTGGAAAAAAACATCCCTTATATGTCAGGTCCGCAGTGGCTGCACGATTTTGTGCTGCGCGACCGCTGGGTGCTGGCCGTTGCCGGTACACACGGCAAAACCACCACGGCGGGAATGGCGACCTGGATTCTGGAACAGTGTGGTTACAAACCGGGATTTGTGATAGGCGGTGTGCCGGGGAACTTTGAGGTTTCGGCGCGTCTGGGCGAAAGCGACTTCTTTGTTATCGAAGCGGATGAGTACGACTGCGCCTTCTTCGACAAACGCTCTAAATTTGTCCATTACTGCCCGCGTACGCTGATCCTCAACAACCTTGAGTTCGATCACGCCGATATCTTTGACGACCTGAAAGCGATCCAGAAACAGTTCCACCATCTGGTGCGTATCGTTCCGGGGCAGGGGCGTATTATCTGGCCGGAAAACGACATCAACCTGAAACAAACCATGGCGATGGGCTGCTGGAGCGAGCAGGAGCTGGTGGGCGAGCAGGGGCACTGGCAGGCGAAAAAGCTGACCACCGATGCTTCCGAATGGGAAGTCTTGCTGGATGGCGAAAAAGTGGGCGAAGTGAAATGGTCGCTGGTAGGCGAACATAATATGCACAATGGCCTGATGGCGATTGCAGCGGCTCGCCATGTTGGTGTAGCGCCGGCAGATGCCGCTAACGCGCTGGGTTCGTTTATTAACGCTCGTCGCCGTCTGGAGTTGCGTGGTGAAGCGAATGGCGTCACGGTATATGACGATTTTGCCCATCACCCGACGGCGATTCTGGCAACGCTTGCGGCGCTGCGTGGCAAAGTTGGTGGTACGGCGCGCATTATTGCCGTGCTGGAACCTCGCTCGAATACCATGAAAATGGGGATCTGCAAAGACGATCTGGCACCTTCATTAGGTCGTGCCGATGAAGTCTTCCTGCTGCAACCGGCACATATTCCGTGGCAGGTGGCAGAAGTGGCAGAAGCCTGCGTTCAGCCTGCACACTGGAGCGGCGATGTGGATACGCTGGCAGATATGGTGGTGAAAACCGCTCAGCCTGGCGACCATATTCTGGTGATGAGCAACGGCGGTTTTGGTGGTATTCATCAGAAACTGCTGGATGGTCTGGCGAAGAAAGCGGAAGCTGCGCAGTAATTCACAGCCTCAGCCTGATAGAGTGTGTGTAGGCCGGATAAGGCGTTCACGCCGCATCCGGCATTTGAGCATAGTGCCTGATGCGACGCTTGATGCGTCTTATCAGGCCTACAGGTGCACCGCATCCGGCAAACCATACTCACATCAACAACGAAAATTACCCTTCGTTTTCCGCTAACTCACGCAGATACTGGAAAATCTGGCGCGCGGATTTCGGCGGCTTATTCCCTTCTTTCTCTTTCTTCGCGTTACGGATCAGAGTACGCAGTTGCTGACGATCGGCATCGGGCCACAGATTCAATACTTCAGCGATGGCGTCATCACCTTGCTCGATCAGACGATCGCGCAGGTTTTCCAGTTTATGGAACAACACCACTTGCTGGTTGTGGCGGTTTTTCAGCTTATCCAGCGCCTGACGGATCGGTTCTACGTCGCGCTGGCGCAGCATCTTACCGATGAGCTGCAACTGGCGGCGGCGACCTTCCATCTTAATACGCTGGGCGAGCTCAATAGCCGCGCGCAGATCCGCATCTAACGGGATCTTATCCAGCGCGTTTTTCCCCAGATCAACAATTTCCGCGCCAAGGCGTTTTAGCTCCTCGGCATCACGTTTAATTTCACTTTTACTGACCCAGATAATTTCATCGTCTTCGTCTTCGATGTCATCACCGGGAACGTCGTCGAGCCAGTCTTCGGGCTGCTTAGTCATCTCAGGCTCCTTAAAAAAAGAGGCTAATGTTACCAGTTAAGATGCGCACTGAAAAACGGTTCTCTGTTAGACTTCAGAGAAACTCTCTACATTATGGCACTTGCAATGAAAGTAATCTCTCAAGTTGAAGCGCAGCGCAAGATTCTGGAAGAAGCAGTTTCGACTGCGCTGGAGTTGGCCTCAGGCAAATCGGACGGTGCAGAAGTTGCCGTCAGCAAGACCACCGGCATTAGCGTAAGCACGCGTTATGGTGAAGTGGAGAATGTTGAATTCAATAGCGATGGCGCGCTGGGGATCACCGTTTATCACCAGAACCGTAAAGGTAGCGCATCGTCTACCGATTTAAGCCCGCAGGCCATTGCCCGCACCGTACAGGCGGCGCTGGATATTGCCCGTTATACCTCGCCAGATCCGTATGCAGGCGTGGCAGACAAAGAACTGCTGGCCTTTGACGCGCCGGACCTTGACTTGTTCCACCCTGCGGACGTTTCTCCGGATGAAGCCATTGAACTGGCGGCCCGCGCGGAACAGGCGGCATTGCAGGCGGACAAACGCATCACCAATACCGAAGGCGGTAGCTTTAACAGCCACTACGGTGTCAAAGTTTTTGGCAACAGCCACGGCATGTTGCAGGGTTACTGCTCAACGCGTCATTCGCTCTCCAGCTGTGTAATCGCCGAAGAAAATGGCGATATGGAGCGCGATTATGCCTACACCATTGGGCGTGCGATGAGCGATCTGCAAACGCCAGAGTGGGTTGGGGCCGACTGTGCTCGCCGTACCTTATCGCGCCTGTCACCGCGTAAACTTTCTACCATGAAAGCGCCGGTGATTTTTGCCAATGAAGTGGCAACAGGGTTGTTTGGTCATTTGGTGGGGGCGATAGCGGGTGGTGCGGTCTACCGTAAATCGACCTTCTTGCTGGATTCGCTGGGTAAACAAATTCTGCCGGACTGGCTGACTATTGAAGAACATCCGCATCTGCTGAAAGGGCTGGCATCTACACCATTCGACAGCGAAGGTGTGCGCACCGAGCGCCGCGATATCGTCAAAGATGGCATCCTGACTCAGTGGCTGCTGACCAGCTATTCGGCGCGGAAACTGGGGCTGAAAAGCACCGGACATGCGGGCGGTATTCACAACTGGCGGATTGCCGGACAAGGGCTAAGCTTCGAACAAATGCTCAAAGAGATGGGCACCGGGCTGGTGGTGACGGAGCTAATGGGCCAGGGCGTGAGTGCCATTACCGGTGATTATTCCCGTGGTGCAGCGGGCTTCTGGGTAGAGAATGGCGAGATTCAGTATCCGGTGAGCGAAATCACCATCGCTGGTAATTTAAAAGATATGTGGCGCAATATTGTCACCGTCGGTAACGATATTGAAACACGCAGTAATATACAGTGTGGTTCTGTGCTGTTGCCGGAGATGAAAATCGCCGGGCAGTAAAAAACTGGCGCGACCTGCCGCGCCAAATCTTCATAATAAAAAAGGAAGTGAGCAATGCGTAAAAGCCTGTTAGCTATTCTTGCAGTCTCCTCGTTGGTATTCAGTTCGGCGTCGTTTGCCGCTGATCTTGAAGACAATATGGAAACCCTCAACGACAATTTAAAAGTGGTTGAAAAAGCCGATAACGCGGCGCAAGTCAAAGACGCGTTAACGAAGATGCGCGCTGCGGCGCTGGATGCGCAAAAAGCGACGCCGCCGAAGCTTGAAGGCAAATCACCGGACAGCCCGGAAATGAAAGACTTCCGCCACGGTTTCGACATTCTGGTCGGTCAGATTGACGACGCGCTGAAGCTGGCAAATGAAGGTAAAGTAAAAGAAGCGCAGGCTGCCGCAGAGCAACTGAAAACGACCCGCAACGCCTATCACCAGAAGTATCGTTAATTCTTTATTTCCCTGTTGCCTGCACTCAGGTAACAGGGAACTTATCATCGCAAATGATGCACCACCTGATTGCTGCTGCCGCGCCAGATCAGGGAAGGGTCTTTTAAATCCTGCACAAATTTGCCGTCGACCAGCACGTTAATCAAATCAACAACCTGCATTTGCGCAGCGTTGAGTTCGTCGAGTTTATAGCCTGTCCACACCCAGATGTCTTTACCCGGACACTCGGCGCGGATGCGTTGTACCAGTTTCAGAATATCCGGCACGTTTTGCGGATGTAGCGGATCGCCGCCGGAGAGGGAAATACCCTGGCGTTTGATACGAGTGTCATTCAGATCGTTAATGATCTGGTCTTCCATTGCTTTGGTAAATGGCTGACCGGAATTTACCCGCCAGGTGCTTTTGTTATAGCAACCGGGGCATTCATGAACACACCCGGAGACAAACAGGGTGCAGCGAGTGCCGGGGCCGTTGACGATGTCGACAGGATAGTACTGATGATAGTTCATTATTTCACCTGGCTTATCAGTCCGCGTGTAGGCTGCATCCGGTAATCAACGCCTGATGCGACGCTGTCGCGTCTTATCAGGCCTACAGCCGTTGCCAAATGTAGGCCGGATAAGGCGTTTACGCCGCATCCGGCATTTGCTTAACACAGAGTGAAGATTAACCTATCTGCCCATTTCCCAAATGTTTAACGCGGCGCTTAACTTCTTCCTGCTTACCAGCGTTAAACGGACGTGCATCCGGGCTACCTAAATATCCGCACACGCGGCGAGTCACCGACACACGGGAGGTGTCATGGTTACCACATTTCGGACAAGTGAAGCCTTTGCTGGTGCACTCAAACTCGCCGGTAAAGCCACACTCGTAGCATTCATCGATCGGTGTGTTGGTGCCGTAATACGGTACATGCTGATAGCTGTAATCCCAGACATCTTCCAGCGCCTTCAGGTTGTGCTGAATGTTTGGATACTCGCCATAGCAAATGAAGCCACCGTTCGCCAGTGGCGGGTAAGGCGCTTCAAAGTCGATCTTGTCGTACGGGTTCACCTTCTTCTCCACATCGAGGTGGAAACTGTTGGTGTAGTAACCTTTATCGGTCACGCCCGGCACCACGCCAAACTCAGCGGTATCGAGACGGCAGAAGCGGTCACACAGGTTCTCACTCGGCGTACTGTAGAGGCTGAAACCGTAGCCAGTTTCTTCTTTCCACTGATCCACCGCCTGACGCAGACGCTCAACAATCGCAATACCTTTCGCGCGCAGCTGCTCGTTGTCGTAAACATGCTCGCCGCCGAACAGCGCGTTAATGGTTTCGTGGATGCCGATGTAACCCAGCGAAATAGACGCACGACCGTTTTTGAAGATTTCAGAAACGTCGTCGTCAGCATTCAGACGCACGCCACAAGCGCCTTCCATATAGAGGATCGGGGCTACGCGCGCTTTCACGCCTTCGAGACGAGCGATACGGGTCATCAGCGCCTTACGTGCCAACACCAGACGTTCATCCAGCAGCTTCCAGAAGGTGGCTTCATCGCCTTTTGCTTCCAGAGCAATACGCGGCAGGTTCAGGCTGATCACGCCGAGGTTGTTACGACCATCGTGGATCTGCTCGCCGTTTTCATTTTCCCACACGCCGAGGAAGCTGCGGCAGCCCATCGGGGTTTTAAACGAACCGGTGACTTTCACTACCTGATCGTAGTTAAGGATATCCGGATACATGCGCTTGCTTGCGCACTCCAGCGCCAGCTGTTTGATGTCGTAGTTCGGATCGCCTTTTTTATGGTTCAGGCCATCGCGAATCGCAAACACCAGTTTCGGGAACACCGCCGTTTTACGGTTTTTACCGAGGCCGGCGATACGGTTACGCAGGATAGATTCCTGAATCAGGCGCGACTCCCAGCTGGTGCCCAGACCAAAACCAAAGGTCACAAACGGTGTTTGACCGTTGGCGGTGTGCAGGGTGTTTACTTCGTACTCCAGCGACTGGAAGGCATCGTAGCACTCTTTGATGGTACGAGAGTTAGCGTAGCCTTCGGCGTCCGGGATGTTCCACTCTTCTGCGGTCTTGCGATGTTTGTTGTAGCTGGCGGTGACAAACGGTGCCAGCACTTCATCGATACGGTTAATGGTGGTGCCGCCATAAATATGGCTGGCGACCTGAGCAATAATCTGCGCAGTTACCGCGGTTGCCGTAGAGATCGATTTCGGCGGTTCAATCTCGGCGTTCCCCATTTTAAAGCCCTGGGTCAGCATGCCTTTCAGGTCGATCAACATGCAGTTGAACATCGGGAAGAACGGTGAGTAATCGAGATCGTGATAGTGAATATCACCACGTTCATGTGCCTGCACCACGTCACGCGGCAGCAGGTGCTGGCGTGCATAGTGTTTAGCCACGATCCCGGCCAGCAGGTCGCGCTGGGTTGGAATCACCTTGCTGTCTTTGTTGGCGTTTTCGTTGAGTAACGAGGAGTTGGTCTGCTCGACCAGACCACGGATCTCCTGGTTCAGGCGACCGCGTTTTTCACGTTCAATGTCGCGATCGTGACGGTACTCGATGTAAGCACGAGCCAGTTGTTTGTATGGCCCCGACATCAGCTGGTTTTCAACTGCGGTCTGGATCTCATTGATATCCACCTGGTTGCGGCCCTGCATCTGCTCGCTGACAACCGCAGCAACAGTGGCGCAATAATCGGCATCATCGACTTCCGCTGCTTTAGCTGCACGCAGAATCGCTTCTTTGATGCGCTCTGATTTAAACGGCACTTTGCAGCCGTCTCGTTTCATCACATGCGGTGTCATGATCGCTCCATATTTTTAAGAACAGGTTATCCACAGAAATTGGGAAAGGCGTTTTCCGGTTTTTTCGTTTCGTTTTCCGGTGCTTTCCGCAATCGCCATCCGCTTATCCACAACGTCGCACCTTTTTCGTGGGGAGCTGTAGTAGCAATTATAGTCGATTAATACAACATATTGGGTTGGGACGCATTTTAAAGTCTATATATAGTGCTTTGCATCAAGGATGTTTGAACTTTTTTTGATGTAGCTCAAAGTAAAAAGCAGAGCGTACGGATGACGGGCGCTACAGCGATATGTAAATTTTTTAATGAATTTTTTGATTATAAAATCAACAAAAACAACATACTGACAGGCAAAACCCCGGAATGACAGGCATTACCGGGGCTTAGCGAAGATTTACTTCTGTAACCACCAGACAGCCTCAAAAGGCCGTAAAGTCATGGTACAGGGTTGTGGTGAGGCTTCTTCGTAGTTATGCATCACAAGCTGCCAGTTGCCGAGCATTTTCCCTGGCTGCCAGGGTTGGGTCTCACGGCTAAGGTTGGCAATGACCAGCAAGGTTTGCCCCTTCCACTCACGGCGATAGCACCACAATACAGGGCTGTTTGGCAGCAGATCCTGGTAATCGCCCCATGTCAGGACGGCTTCTTGCTTACGCAGTGCGATTAACTTTTGGTAGGTGTAAAACACCGAGGACTCATCGGCCAGCGCTGCTTCTACGTTGATTTCCTGATAGTTATCGCCCAGGCCAATCCACGGTTCGCCAGCCGTAAACCCGGCATTATCGCCGTTGGTCCATTGCATGGGTGTGCGACTGTTGTCACGGGATTTACTGGCGAGGATTGTCAATAACTCGTCGGCATCACGCCCATCGTTGCGCAGCTCGGCAAACATATTGAGGCTCTCCACGTCGCGATAGTCAGTAATGCGCGTGAAATGTGGGTTGGTCATGCCAATCTCTTCGCCCTGGTAGATATACGGCGTTCCCTGCATGCCATGCAGCACCATCGCCAGCATTTTTGCCGCAGGCACGCGGTATTCACCTTCATCACCAAAGCGAGAAACAATGCGCGGCTGATCGTGGTTACACCAGAACAAGGCATTCCATGCCACGTTGTGCATTCCTTGTTGCCAGTGGCGGAACAATGTTTTCAACGCCACAAAGTCAGGTTTAGCCAGCGTCCATTTTTCACCACCGGGATAATCGACCTTCAGGTGATGAAAATTAAAGGTCATCGACAATTCACTGCCTGTCAGTGCCGCGTATCGCTGGCAATGCTCAAGGCTGGTGGAGGACATTTCACCTACGGTCATTAACCCGCGTGGCGTAAACACATCGCGGTTCATCTCGTGCAAAAACTCGTGTGCTCGTGGCCCGTCGGTATAGAAGCGACGCCCGTCGCCATCCAGGTCTTCAGGGTAACGCGGATCTTTGGAGATCAGATTCACCACATCCAGGCGCAACCCGTCGACCCCACGATCGGCCCAGAACTCACAGACTTTTTTCAGCTCTGCGCGTACCGCTGGATTCTCCCAGTTGAGATCCGCCTGTTCTGGTGCAAAGAGATGCAAATAGTACTGTTCGCTTTCCGCATGCCAGCGCCACGCACTACCACCGAATTTTGAACGCCAGTTGTTCGGTGGCGTTTCTGGTTCTCCATCGCGCCAGATATAAAACTGGCGGTAAGGGCTTTCTTTGTTCAGCGCCTCGCGAAACCAGGCATGTTGGGTAGAGGTATGGTTAAACACCATATCGAGAATGATACGAATCCCACGCGATTTTGCCTGTGTCACCAGTTCGTCAAAATCGTCCAGCGTGCCATAGGTGGGATCAATCGCCGTATAATTCGCTACGTCGTAACCGTTATCGACCTGGGGAGAGACATAAAAGGGGGTTAGCCAGATGGCATCAACGCCCAGTTTATGCAGATAGTCCAGGCGTTGGATAACGCCACGTAAATCGCCGGTGCCGCTACCCGTGGTGTCCTGAAAACTCTTTGGATAAATCTGGTAGATAACGCCGTTTTGCCACCAGTGGGGAAGATGAGTCATTACGTTATTCCTGCAAATGCGAGGGGGCGCAATTGCGCCCCGAAGAAAATTAAACAATGTCCAGCGTGCCCAGGCGGTATTTCCGCTGATAGATAAACGAGGTGAGTACAATCGGGATGATGATGGCGATAGCCATTGCCAGCGCAAACACCTGCCAGTAGCTCGGTTGAATCGAGAGAATTCCCGGCAGGCCGCCTACGCCGATGCCATTCGCCATAACGCCGTTCAGGCCGCATAGCAATCCTGCCAGACCAGAACCAATCATCGCGCACACCATCGGGAAGCGATATTTCAGGTTGATGCCGTACATAGCAGGCTCAGTGACTCCAAGCCAGGCGGAGATAGCGGCAGGCACGGAGATCTCGCGTTCATTGTGCTTGCGGCTGGAAATGATAATACCTATCACGGCGGAGCCCTGAGCGATATTCGACAGTGCAATCAGCGGCCACACTGGCGTGCCACCCATGCTTTGAATCATCTGCAAATCAATAGCAAGCGTGGTCTGGTGTACGCCGGTGATCACCAGCGGGGCGTACAGGAAGCCAAACAATGCCGCGCCAATCGGAGCAAAGCTGCCGGTCATCAGGTGACGTACCGCAAAGGCAACGCCATCGCCAATCATGCGACCAAACGGACCAATCAGCGCATGGGCGAGGAACACCGCGAGGATCAGCGAACAGACGGGCACCACCACCAGATAGAGGTAATCCGGCACGATGCGCTTAAGACGAGTTTCAATAACGCCCAGCGCCAGTCCGGCTAACAGTGCCGGGATGACCTGCGCCTGATAGCCCACTTTGGCGATGCTGAACATGCCAAAGTCCCATACTTCCGGCAGCTGCTGCCCGAGCAGATAAGCGTTCATCAGCTGTGGAGAAACCAGCGTTACACCAAGCACGATACCGAGGATCGGTGTACCGCCCATTTTTTTCACCGCTGACCAGCAAATCCCGACCGGCAGGTAGAAGAAGATCGCTTCACCGATCAACCACAGAAAATCGTAGATCGTTTGCAGGGAAGGGTACATTTGCGCCAGCGTCTGACCGTTGCTCATGGGCAAATCGCCGATCACATTGCGAAAACCGAGGATCAAACCACCACTAATCAACGCGGGCAGCAACGGGAAGAAGATCTCCGCGAAATGAGAGATCAACTGCTCATGCCATTTCATATTCTGCCGGGCGGCTTTTTTTACCTGCTCTTTATCAACCTGCGCCTGTCCGGTTGACGCAATCAGTGCTTGATAGTAATCACCCACGTTGGTGCCAATCACCACCTGAAATTGCCCGGCATTGGTGAAACAGCCTTTCACCATGGGGAGTTGCTCAATTTCTTTCGGTCTGGCATTGGCCGGTTGGTTGAGGACAAAGCGCAGGCGAGTAATACAGTGGCTCACCGTCGCAATATTGCCGCGCCCGCCGACCAGTTCAATCAACCGATCGATATCCGTTTGGTTTATTTTGCTCATCATAAAGCCCCATGGCAGATGACATTTTTGGTTGGCTGCAGAATATATTGCGCGGAAAAATTTAAAAACGGGAACGTTCCCGAAACGCAGCGAAGATCACAATTTATCGTTCAGGAAACGATCAGGACAGGGTGGCGGGGATGATGATTTGTTGCGGTTCGCTGCGCCCGGTGACCTGCGCGATCAACTGGCAGGCCGCCTGGCGTCCAGCTTCGGCATAACCGGGATCTACGGTGACGATCTCCGGATGGAGGAATTTCATTAACGGTGTATTACCGACGCTCGCCAGTTGCAAGGTGTCGATGCGTTGCTCTTGCAGGTATTTACTTGCGCCAAGTGCCAGCGTGTCGGTTGCGCACAGTAACGCGGTAGTTTCAGGCGTAATCACTTTTGCTACGTTCTCATAGCCTTGCTTCATAGCAAGCCCTGGCAGAGCGGCAACGGGATGCAATTTATGCGTTTTGCAGAACGCCAGGTAGGCTTCGTGACGTCGCTTACCGGTTGTCACGTCACTGTGCGGCACGCCGAGATAGCTGATATTACGATGTCCCTGGTCATACAGCCGTTGCATCAGGATCTTGATTGCCCCTTCGTCGTCATAACAGACCGAAGCAAAGCCTTTTGCGTCACGCGCCAGCAGAACCAGCGATGACTGCCAGTGGGCTAACATTTCTTCTGTTATGCCGGTAAAACCGAACAGCACTACGCCGTCGATATTACGCCGTTTCAGCACCCCCAAATGTTCGGCAACTAATTGTGGGGAAAACTGACTTTCCATCATGATTGGATCGTAACCTTGTTCATAGAACGCTGGCAGCATGGTTTGAACGGCGAGATTTTCTGACAACGAATCCAGACGGGTAACAATGATGGCGACCACTTTATCGCTTTGCCCACGCATAGCGCGCGCAGAGCGGGAAGGGGAAAATCCATGCTGATTCATCACTGCTTCAACACGCTCGCGCGTGCGCTGGCTCACGCCGCTTTCGTTATTCAGCACCCGGGAAACCGTAGATTTCCCCACGCCGCTTAAGCGCGCGATGTCTTTGATGGTCAGCCGATTTTGCATCCTGTTGTCCCATAACGTGTTGTTTAATTATTTGAGCCTAACTTTACCTGTGCATTCAGCAATGGGTAAAGTCTGGTTTATCGTTGGTTTAGTTGCCAGCAGGTATTATATCGCCATAAATGCTACGAATATTATTGGATTCTCCTTATTATTTGCGGCGCTTTTTTCACTTACCGGAGGTTATATGGAACCTGATCCCACGCCTCTCCCTCGACGGAGATTAAAACTTTTCCGGTAAGCCCGTCTTTTCACGGCGTTACCGGATGCGTAAGGCCGTGACGTTTTAACGTCCCTGCTCAGCTTTATTACCTTCAGGTAAGGCTTCGCCACGCCTGAAGACATTTCTGTACTGTTTCAGACAGTGCGGAGGGACTCCTTATGTTTAAAGAAATTTTTACCCGGCTCATTCGCCATTTACCTTCCCGTCTGGTTCATCGTGATCCATTGCCTGGCGCGCAGCAGACAGTGAATGCGGCGGTCCCGCCTTCTTTAAGTGCGCATTGCCTGAAAATGGCGGTGATGCCCGAAGAAGAATTGTGGAAAACGTTCGACACCCATCCGGAAGGGTTAAATCTGGCGGAAGTGGAATCTGCCCGCGAACAACATGGTGAAAATAAATTACCCGCACAACAACCGTCGCCGTGGTGGGTACATTTATGGGTCTGCTATCGCAACCCCTTTAATATTTTGCTCACCATTCTTGGTGCTATTTCTTACGCCACGGAAGATTTATTTGCCGCAGGTGTTATCGCGCTAATGGTCGCTATTTCTACGTTGCTGAACTTTATTCAGGAAGCTCGTTCCACCAAAGCGGCAGATGCCCTGAAAGCGATGGTCAGTAATACCGCGACGGTACTGCGAGTAATTAACGACAAAGGCGAAAATGGCTGGCTGGAGATCCCGATCGACCAGCTGGTGCCCGGCGATATTATAAAACTGGCGGCAGGGGATATGATCCCGGCAGATTTACGTATCTTGCAGGCGCGGGATCTGTTCGTCGCTCAGGCGTCGTTAACCGGTGAGTCTCTGCCCGTGGAAAAAGCCGCTACTACTCGCCAGCCGGAGCACAGCAATCCGCTGGAGTGCGACACCCTGTGTTTTATGGGCACCACCGTGGTGAGCGGCACGGCACAAGCAATGGTGATTGCTACAGGAGCCAACACCTGGTTTGGTCAACTGGCGGGGCGTGTTAGTGAGCAGGAAAGCGAGCCGAATGCCTTTCAGCAAGGGATCAGCCGCGTCAGTATGCTGCTGATTCGCTTTATGCTGGTGATGGCTCCGGTGGTGTTGCTTATCAACGGTTACACCAAAGGCGACTGGTGGGAAGCGGCACTGTTCGCACTTTCGGTCGCGGTAGGCTTAACGCCAGAAATGTTGCCGATGATTGTTACCTCGACGCTGGCGCGTGGCGCAGTCAAGTTGTCGAAACAGAAAGTGATCGTCAAACATCTGGATGCCATTCAGAACTTTGGCGCAATGGATATTCTGTGCACTGATAAAACCGGCACCCTGACACAGGATAAAATTGTGCTGGAGAATCATACCGATATCTCCGGTAAAACTAGCGAACGCGTGCTGCATAGCGCGTGGTTGAACAGCCATTACCAGACCGGGCTTAAAAACCTGCTTGATACAGCGGTGCTCGAAGGTACGGATGAAGAGTCAGCGCGCTCGCTGGCCAGCCGTTGGCAAAAAATTGATGAGATTCCATTTGATTTCGAGCGTCGTCGGATGTCGGTGGTTGTGGCAGAAAATACCGAACACCATCAGTTGGTTTGCAAAGGCGCATTGCAGGAAATCCTCAATGTGTGTTCGCAAGTGCGTCACAATGGCGAGATTGTACCGCTCGATGACACCATGCTGCGTAAGATTAAGCGGGTTACTGATACGCTGAATCGTCAGGGGCTGCGCGTGGTTGCGGTGGCGACGAAATACCTGCCAGCGCGTGAAGGAGATTACCAGCGGGCGGATGAATCCGACCTGATCCTCGAAGGATATATTGCTTTCCTTGATCCGCCAAAAGAGACAACAGCTCCGGCACTGAAGGCATTAAAAGCGAGTGGAATTACCGTAAAAATCCTTACTGGCGACAGTGAGTTGGTTGCAGCGAAAGTGTGCCATGAAGTGGGGCTGGACGCGGGAGAGGTGGTCATTGGTAGTGATATTGAAACGCTATCTGACGACGAACTGGCAAATCTCGCACAGCGCACCACGCTGTTTGCTCGTCTGACGCCGATGCATAAAGAACGCATCGTAACGTTGCTGAAGCGCGAAGGGCATGTGGTTGGCTTTATGGGCGATGGTATTAATGATGCGCCCGCCTTGCGCGCTGCGGATATCGGCATTTCTGTGGACGGCGCGGTAGATATTGCCCGTGAAGCGGCTGATATCATCCTGCTGGAAAAAAGCCTGATGGTGCTGGAAGAGGGGGTTATTGAGGGACGTCGCACTTTCGCCAACATGCTGAAATACATCAAAATGACGGCGAGCTCTAACTTCGGTAATGTGTTCAGCGTGCTGGTGGCGAGTGCTTTCTTGCCCTTCCTGCCGATGTTGCCGCTACACTTGCTTATTCAAAATCTGCTGTACGATGTGTCACAGGTGGCGATCCCATTTGATAACGTCGACGACGAGCAAATTCAAAAGCCGCAGCGTTGGAATCCGGCGGATCTGGGGCGCTTTATGGTCTTCTTCGGACCGATCAGCTCGATTTTCGATATTCTGACGTTTTGCCTGATGTGGTGGGTATTCCATGCCAACACGCCGGAAACGCAAACGCTGTTCCAGTCGGGCTGGTTTGTGGTGGGCTTACTGTCGCAAACGCTGATTGTGCATATGATCCGCACCCGCCGTGTGCCGTTTATTCAGAGCTGTGCATCGTGGCCGTTAATGATCATGACCGTGATCGTGATGATTGTCGGGATCGCATTGCCGTTTTCACCGCTGGCCAGTTATCTGCAACTGCAGGCGCTGCCGTTAAGCTATTTCCCGTGGCTGGTTGCGATTCTGGCAGGGTATATGACGTTAACCCAGTTGGTGAAAGGTTTCTATAGCCGTCGTTACGGTTGGCAGTAAAGAATAAACTGGGCATGGTGGCCCGGAATCAGATTGCAGACAAAGTGAGCTTTGTTCATGCCGGATGCGGCGTAACCGCCTAATCCGGTCTACAAATTCAATAAATTGCAGGAATCACGTAGGCCTGATAAGCGTAGCGCATCAGGCGATTTTGCTTTTGTCATCAGACTTAATCCGGGCATGATAGCCCGGATTTCCATCAAGATTAGCGACGAACAGCGATCGCTTCGATCTCAATCTTCACGTCTTTCGGCAGACGGGCTACTTCAACGCAAGAACGTGCCGGGAAGGTGGCGTTGTGTTCGGTGAAGAAGGCTTCGTAGGTAGCATTAACGGTTGCGAAGTCGTTCAGATCTTTCACAAACACGGTAGTTTTAACGATGTCGCCCACTTTCAGGCCAGCGGCTTCGACGATCGCTTTTACGTTATCCAGCGACTGACGCGCCTGTGCAGCGACGTCTGCCGGGACTTCGCCCGTTTTCGGATTTACCGGGATCTGACCGGAGGTGATGATCATATTGCCCAGATCAACGCCCTGTACGTAAGGACCGATAGCTGCCGGTGCATTTTCCGTCGCGATAGTTTTGCTCATGATTTCTCCTTTATTACAGCGGTAAAAAGTCTGGCTCATTATAGGGAGCCAGACTTTTATTACCAACCGCAATTAATTGGCCAGCACCACATTATGAGAAAACTCTTTTTCACAGTATTTGCATTTGAGCGCGATATCATTGGCACGTTTTCGCACGGCAAAGCTGGATGAAACCGGTTCGGCATGGCTGATACAGTTGCTGTTAGGGCAGACCAGCACATTGTCGATGCGCTCTGGCAAACTGGGGCGCGATTTGCCAACCACTTCATAGTTGTCGATACGGTTAACCGTGGCTTGCGGTGCATATAACGCCAGCTGATCAACCTGATCCTCACTTAAAAAGGTATTTTCGATTTTGATCAAATCTTTGCGGCCCATCTCGCCAGAAGGCAAATTCAGACCAATGGTGATGCGCTGATCTGTTTCGGTCAACTTGAACAGACTCAACAGCTTAAAACCGATCTGGGCGGGGATATGGTCAATTACCGTGCCGCGTTTAATAGCTTCAACCTGCAATTTATTATCGTGTGTCATCTCTATTTCCCCTTACAGTACCAGATCGCGATTCAGAACCAGTGCCAGTAACGCCTGGCGAGCGAAAATCCCGTTGCCTGCTTGCTGGAAGTACCAGGCGTGAGGCGTTTTATCCACATCCGTCGCAATCTCATCAACACGCGGCAGCGGATGCAGCACTTTCATATTGGCTTTGGCGTTGTGGAGATCGCTGGCGCGAAGAACAAACTGCGCTTTCACGTTGGCGTACTCGGACGGGTCCAGACGCTCTTTTTGCACGCGGGTCATGTACAGGATGTCTACTTCCGCCATCACTTCTTCAATAGAACTGTGCAGACTCCAGGCGATCCCTTTTTCATCGAGCATATCCAGAATGTATTGCGGCATTGCCAGCGCATCCGGCGCGATAAAGTAAAAATGGTTGCCGTCGAACTTCGCTAGCGCCTGGGTCAGGGAGTGAACGGTGCGGCCATATTTCAGGTCACCAACCATTGCGACGTGGAGATTGTCCAGACGCCCCTGGGTTTCCTGAATGGTGAATAAGTCCAGCAAGGTTTGCGTCGGATGTTGGTTGGAGCCATCACCGGCATTCAGTACCGGTACATTGCCGGAAAACTCGGTGGCCAGGCGCGCTGCACCTTCCTGCGGATGACGCATCACTATCGCATCGACGTAAGTGCTGATAACCGAAATGGTATCGGCCAGCGTTTCGCCCTTTTTACCCAGTGATGTATTGGCGCTGTCGGAGAAGCCCACCACGCTGGCACCCAGGCGGTGCATGGAAGTTTCGAAAGAGAGGCGGGTGCGGGTAGAGGCTTCGAAGAAACAGCTGGCAATAACTTTGTGCTTCAACAGCTCTGGTTGCGGGTTCGCTTTCAGTTTCGCCGCTGTCGCCAGCACCAGATTAAGGTCATCGCGACTAAGGTCGTTTATGGAAATGATATGTTTCTGATATAGCGGATTAGCCATCTTTTATCTCCTGACGCCTGGGCAAAAAAAAGCCCCTCGATTGAGGGGCTGGGAATGGGTGATCAACGGGAAGAAAAACGGCAGGCCAGCGTCTTTTTTCAGACGCGGTAAGACAAAATGTCGAACACACTGAACCATACATCCTCCCGGCAAATTGTCCGGCATTATACTCAGCTCTGAGAGAGGATCAAGAAGATGATGCAGTTATAAAGCAAGGCAAACGGTTATCATGAATATATATTCAATTTTAATAAGTAATTAATTTGCTTGTGCACCAGGGCTGTACGCTTTACCACACGTGGTGCGACCCAAACGATATTGCTGCCAGCAATCACGCCAAGAATTTCTGGCAAAGCATGGAAATCAAGGATTCGCGCTACTGCCCGACCATATCCGGCGACGGTATGGATAAGGATAAATTCACCATTATGCTCGACACTCAGGACCATTTCAGCGACGGATCGACCTGCGTCAGGTGTGGGAAGTAATTGAGGATTCACCGAATAAATTTTTTGTCCTTTTGTATTTCTAATTTTTATGACTCCCAGCAATTTCAGTAGTCGTGAAACGGTTGACTGACTGATACTGTCAAAGCCATGGTTTTGCAAATCGCGGCGGATTTCCTCCTGTGAAAGATAACTTTTTTCGGTAATCAGGCGCTGACAGACCGCCAGTTGCTTCTTTTCTTTGGCGGAGTAATCATCGTATTCCTTCATAATGCACCTTTTATTTATTATTACCTGATGATATTTTTCACATTTTATAATGTGAGAGTGGTTCATTTATCACTACACCAGATTTGAAGGCCGCTTTGATAAGCGGCCTGTCGCGTTAAATCATCGCGGCGATACTCAGCACAATCATATTCAACATCGTGAGAATCAGCAGTAGCGGTGCTACCCATCTCAGATAACGGACCCAGGGTACACGGGCAATCGCCAGACCGCCCATCACTACCGCAGAGGTTGGCGTAATCAAATTAACCACCCCGGAAGCAGACTGATAAGCGGTCACCACCAGATCGCGTTGTACATGAGCAAAATCAGCGAGTGGAGCCATTATTGGCATCGTTAACACTGCAAGGCCGGAAGATGAGGGAACCAGAAAAGAGAGCAATACTTCCAGCCAATAGGTCACGTTGATGAAAACAGTGGTGGAAAGCCCTGAAACCAGATTCTCAGCACTGTGCAGAATTGTGTGCGTAATCATGCCGTTATCCATCACGACCACAATACCGCGGGCGATGCCGATAATCAGTGCCACACCAAGGAGATCCCGCGCGCCGTCAATAAAGGTACTGGTGAAGGTTTCTTCGCCCATGCGGGCAATGACACCCACGATGACCGCAGCTGCCAGAAAGACAGCAGAGATTTCCGCCATCCACCAACCCAGTACCGCTACGCCGTAAATCATAAAGGCAAAGGATGCAGCAAAAAGTATCAGGATCGCTTTGCGCGTGGGGGTAAATTCCAGCATCGTTTCTGAACGATTTCCCAGAAAATGCGCCTGGTTTTCAGCCATCTTATCCGCCACGATAGAGCTTTCCGGACTGTTGCGAACTTTGCGGGCATAACGCATAACCCAGTAAACACAAATCACGTAGCCTACTAACAGCAAAATAACACGCAGCAAAATGCCCTGAGTAAAGGGGATCCCTGCGGCGTTGGCAGCAATGACGGTAGCAAATGGGTTAATGGTTGAGCCCAGCGTGCCAATGCCCGATCCCAATAACACTGTGGCGGCAGCGACCAGAGGATCAAAGCGGGCAGCCATCATGACGGGCACCAGCAACGTGTAGAAGGGGAGTGATTCTTCCGCCATCCCATAAATAGTACCGCCAGCAGCGAAGAGCGCCATCAGGATCGGAATCATCCACTCTTCCCGACCATTAAGGCGAGTTGTCACTCGTTCGATACCGGCATCTATTGCTCCGGTTTTATTTACTACTCCCAAAAATCCACCGATGATCAGGACAAACAGCGCGACATCAATCGCTCCCGCAGTGTAGGTTTGATGGTTGTACAAGCCGTCGATGGGCGCTAACAGGACAGCCGTAATACCCTGTGGTTGCGCCTCAACAGGTGCGTAAGTGCCTGCAACAGGAACTTCCTTTCCCAGTGCGGCATTTGTCACCATCTGATATTTTCCCGCAGGTACAATCCAGGTCATTGCCGCAACTAACGCAATCAGCACGAACAAGATGGTATAAGCGGTGGGAAATTTGAATTTACCCATAATGTGATCTCCATAATCACGGGCATACGCCACTCGTCGACGCATGCCCGTCAGGGTTAGTCGCCGAGAGTTGCTACCATCACCGCTTTAATGGTGTGCATCCGGTTTTCTGCTTCATCGAAAACAATGGAGTGGGCAGATTCAAAAACCTCATCAGTTACTTCCAGTCCTTTGAGGCCGTAGGCCATCTCGATCTCGCGTCCTACTGTGGTGTGCTCATTATGGAAGGCGGGCAGGCAGTGCATAAATTTGACTTCAGGGTTACGCGTGGCAGTAATCACCTGTTGATTGATCTGATAAGGTGTCATAAGACTCACTCGTTCTGCCCAGGCTTCTTTTGGCTCTCCCATCGAAACCCAAACATCCGTATAGAGAAAATCCACGTCGTATACGCCTTCTTCCACATTCTCTGTCAGGGTGATTCTCGCCCCAGTCACGCTGGCGATCTCACGGCATTGTGTTACCAGCGCTTCATCTGGCCAGAAAGATTTCGGTGCCACCAGACGGATATCCATCCCCATTTTTGCAGCACCAACCATCAGCGAGTTCCCCATGTTATTTCGGGCATCACCAAGATACGCAAAGCTCAGCTCTGGCAGCGTTTTGCCTGGCGCATGTTCCAGCATGGTCATTAAATCCGCGAGGATCTGTGTCGGGTGAAATTCATTGGTCAGTCCGTTCCATACCGGAACACCAGCGAACTCACCTAATTCTTCAACGATATTCTGACCATAACCGCGATACTCAATACCGTCATACATGCGTCCGAGTACGCGAGCGGTATCTTTCATTGATTCTTTATGGCCGATTTGTGAGCCGCTGGGGCCGATGTAAGTCACCTGCGCACCTTGATCAAAGGCCGCGACTTCAAAGGCACAGCGGGTACGGGTAGAGGATTTTTCAAAAATCAACGCAATGTTTTTACCGACCAGCGTTTGTTTTTCGTTTCCAGATTTCTTGGCGGCTTTAAGATTGATAGCCAAATCAATCAGGTATTGAATCTCTGCTGGGGTGTAATCAAGCAGCTTAAGAAAATTACGGTTTTTCAGTGAAGTAGCCATGGGGATGTCCTTATAAAAATGGATCAAGCGTGGTTATGGGGGTATCAAGGCGAATAAGAGTGCCTTTGTCTCCGGCGAGAATTTCCGGACCATCTGCAAGAGAGCCGATCCCTGCAATGCCCCGGCACTGACTAACAAACTTTGCGCAGGCGGTGACTTTCGGCCCCATAGACCCGGCATCAAACTGCATTTCGTTGAGTAATTCCGGCGTGACCTGGGCCAGCGGGCGTTGGGTTGGCTTGCCCCAGTCGAGATATACTGCGTCCGCATCAGTGAGGATCAACAAGGCGTCAGCATGGATCTGACTTGCCAGTAGCGCGGCTGAAAGATCTTTGTCGATAACCGCTTCAATCCCATGGTATCCATCGGCTTTTTCAACCACCGGAACACCACCGCCACCATTACAGATCACCAGATGATCGTGGGCGATCAGTGTCTGGATGGCATCCCGCTCGACGATGCGTTTAGGTTGTGGAGAAGGTACGACCCGGCGGAAAGAGTGACCATCTGCTTTGAAAACCCAGCCTTTTTCTGCCTGTAGTACCTGAGTCTGAGCGTGGTCATAAATTGGGCCGATGTACTTAGTTGGGTTACTGAAGGCGGGATCGTTGGCATCCACTTCAACCTGCGTCAGCAGCACGCTGATTTCACGTTGTGGTAGTTGATTTTTCAGCGCCTGTTGTAGCATGTAGCCGATCATCCCCTGGCTTTCGGCCCCCAGAATGTCGAGTGGATAGGGAGCGACATGGGCATAGGCGCTATTTTGAAGTGCCAGAAGTCCAACTTGTGGACCATTCCCGTGAACCAGTACAACCCGCCAGTGTTGAGTCAGTTGGGCGATAGTTTTAGCCGCAAGATCGATATTTTTACGTTGGATTTCTGCTTCGAGTGGTTCGCCTCGTTTAAGCAGGGCATTACCGCCGAGAGCGATAACCAGTGTTGGTTTGTTTTCCATGATCTCTTCCTTAGATACCGTCACGATGCAAAGGGCAACTCATGCAACGTGCGCCGCCACGTCCGCGGCCTAATTCATCACCGGGGATGGGTAAAACGGTGATGCCTGCTTTGTCATATTTTTCGTTAGTCCAGATGTTGCGCTCGTAGCCCACTACCACTCCCGGCCGAAGCGTGAGCACATTGTTAGCGTCATTCCACTGTTCGCGTTCTGCCTCAAAGGCATCACCCCCCGTGGTGATTAAACGTACCTGGTCAATACCGAGGGCTTTTTCGATAGCATGGAGGAGTGTGCTTTCTTGAGTACGTTTCAGGCCGCCGTGACCGTCAGGTGTTAGCGTCCAGCAATTAACATCCGGGCGCACAACTTCGGGATAAACCGAGAAGGTGTCGATATCGATATGAGTCATAACGGTGTCAAGATGCATACAGGAGCGGTGTTTAGGCAGCTCAACAGCGATTACCCGTTCAGCCTGACGATGTTTAAACAATGCCTGAGCAAGAAACTCGATTCCTTGTGGCGTGGTGCGTTCAGACATGCCGATCAACACGGCCCCCCGACCAATCACCAGCACATCACCACCTTCTAACGTGGCGTGGTCATAATTAATATTCTCGTCGCCGAAATATTTAATAAATTCGCCGCCAGCAAATTGTGGATGCCAGCGATAAATAGCGCGTAGATTATTGGTTTCACGTTGGCGAGCAGGTTTTGCCATTGGATTAATCGATACACCGTTATAAATCCAGCATGAGGTATCACGCGTAAATAAATGATTCGGTAACGGCTTCATAATGAAATCATTAATATCGTGGGTATCAACCACCATATTTTTAATTGAGGCGGGAATTTCACTATAAGTCAGCCCACCACTTAAATGACGAGCAAGGTCCCGGTGTGACATCTCTGCAAGCCAGGTGCGAACGTCAGTAGCAAACGTAGGGCCGAGTCGGTAATCTGATATTTGTGTTTCCAGTAACCAGCTTTTGGCTTCCGGGATATCCAATGTTTGTGTTAGTAAATCAGTGAGTAACAGAACTTCTATCCCTTGCTGGCGCAGCATATTGGCGAAAATATCATGCTCTTCACCTGCCCGCTCAACGGACAATACATCGTCAAATAACAACTCCTGGCAATTGGATGGTGTTAGACGTTTCAGACTGAGATTTGGGCGATGCAACATAACGCTGCGTAGTTGTCCAATTTCAGAACCAACATAATGCTTTTCCATCATTATTCCTTTAACACTTTTTCAAAAATAAAGAGGAGATGGCTGCAAACAAATTAAATGCTTGTAGTCAGGTCTGTTCAGTAATTTTCAGATGCAATGATTCAGTTTATTTCTTCCAGAAAATGTGACGACTTTCACACCGGTGGTGATATTAATAATCGAAGTTGATAATATTTGATGCGGTTCTGATAAATGATAAAGAAACAAAATACGATAATGCATTAATACGCAAATATACGCAGAGTTATTCTTCGTTGTTAATTGATTGTTTTATTTTTCAGGAAATGCCTTTAAGTATAATGCATTGATATTTATGTATATTTTAATATTCATTGCATATCTATGCGAAAGGATAAGGTGATTATTTTTCACAGCACTATTTTCACGGGATAACTATGACAGCACGGGCATTAAAAGCTAAGAAAATGAACTGTGATCTGACTGAGAGTTTTCTTTTAACATATGCAATAACAAGATATTAGGACCAAAATACATAGCTAAGTTATAATATTTATGCAGCAAAACTGCATACAAAATTACTCCTGCTTAACATCAGTACAACATCTCCAGCAATAAACATGCGCAAGGGCAAAACCTGATGATTTTTCTATGGTGAGAGGTGGCTTTTTTTCGTATAAGGAAAGAAGTGAAACATTGTTTTAATAAAGGAAGATATTATGATTGTTGGCAACATCCATCACTTACAATCCTGGCTGCCGGAAGAACTTCGCGAAGCAATTGAGTACATCAAATCACATGTCAGCGATGAGACAGCAAAAGGTAAGCACGCTATTGACGGCGACCGCCTGTTTTATCTGATTTCTGAGGATACGACTGAACCAGGTGAACTGCGTCGTGCTGAGTATCATGCTCGTTATCTCGATATCCAGATTGTATTAAAAGGGCAGGAAGGGATGACATTTAGCACGCAACCAGCAGGCGTACCAGAGACTGACTGGCTGGCAGATAAAGATATTGCTTTTATCGGGCAGGGGATCGATGAAAAAACAGTGATTCTTAATGAAGGGGATTTTGTCGTTTTCTATCCTGGCGAAGTTCACAAACCGCTTTGTGCGGTGGGAGCCCCCGCTCAGGTACGGAAAGCAGTAGTTAAGCTATTAAAATCGTAAGTGATCACTGCCGGGGGCGACCTGTGCCGCCGCCCGGCAAAACGTTATTTTGCTAATGTAGCGACCATAACAGCTTTTATGGTGTGCATCCGGTTTTCTGCCTGGTCAAAGACAATACTTGCCGGAGATTCAAAGACTTCATCGGTGACTTCCATTCCACCATACAGACCGAATTCTGCGGCCATTTTTTTACCCAGCGTGGTTTGCTCATCATGAAATGCAGGCAGACAGTGGAGGAACTTAACCTGCGAATTACCGGTCAGGGCTATCATTTTGCTATTCACCTGATAGTCACGCAGCAGGGCAATACGCTCCGCCCATTTCTCTTTGGGCTCACCCATCGATACCCAGACATCGGTATAGATAAAGTCTGCGCCTTTAACCCCAGAGGCGATATCTTCCGTCAAGGTGATTTTACCCCCGTGTTTTTGTGCCAGAGCACTGCATTCGGCGACCAGCGCAGCTTCCGGCCAGCATGCCTGTGGCGCGACCAGACGCAAATCCAGACCGGTAAGCGCCGCAGCTTCGAGCATCGAATTGCCCATGTTGTTACGCGCGTCACCTGCATAGACCAGCGTCATTTCGTTGAATGCTTTGCCGGGCAAATGCTCCTGCATGGTGAGGAGATCCGCCAGCAGCTGCGTGGGGTGGAACTCATTGGTCAGGCCGTTCCATACTGGCACGCCAGCGTATTCCGCCAGTGTTTCGACAATCTCCTGACCATAGCCGCGATACTGAATACCGTCATACATGCGACCAAGCACGCGGGCAGTGTCTTTAATCGACTCTTTGTGACCAATCTGGCTGCCGCTTGGGCCGAGATAAGTAACGCGAGCACCCTGGTCATATGCGGCAACTTCGAAAGAGCATCGGGTACGGGTCGAGTCTTTTTCGAAGATGAGCGCGATGTTTTTGCCAGTGAGTCTGGCTTCTTCTTTACCGCTTTTCTTATCGGCTTTCAGCTTCGCGGCTAACTGCAACAAGCTGTTGAGTTCAGCTGGCGTGAAATCGAGTAATTTCAGGAAATGCTTATGATAAAACCCGGACATAGATCCCTCCTGTGGCTAACGCCTCAATGAATTAAAATTCAATTTATATGGATGATTATTCATTTGCAAGTCTAAAGCATAAATCTTTGTCACAAAGGTGGAGGCAATGTCAGTGGTGTGTGACAATAAGAGTATCGGCAGGACATTAAGAGGAATAAGCCATGGCAAACCCGGAACAACTGGAAGAACAGCGTGAAGAAACACGTTTGATTATTGAAGAATTACTGGAAGATGGCAGCGATCCGGACGCGCTGTACACCATCGAACACCATCTTTCCGCAGACGATCTGGAAACCCTGGAAAAAGCAGCAGTTGAAGCGTTTAAACTCGGTTACGAAGTGACCGATCCAGAAGAGCTGGAAGTTGAAGATGGTGACATCGTGATTTGCTGCGACATCCTCAGCGAGTGCGCGTTGAATGCCGACCTGATCGATGCCCAGGTTGAACAACTGATGACGCTGGCGGAGAAATTTGACGTTGAGTACGATGGTTGGGGCACTTACTTTGAAGATCCTAACGGCGAAGACGGCGACGATGAAGATTTTGTCGATGAAGACGATGACGGTATTCGTCACTAATTAAGCGTTGACGACAAAGGCTGCGTTACCTGATGCGCTACGCATATCAGGCCCAGGTAGTTCCTGCAACCTGGTGAATTTGTAGCCCGGATAAGGCATTTACGTCACATCCAGCATACTCAAAAAGCACGTGGTTAATGTTCGAATGCCCGCGAGTCTAAGCTCGCGGGCATTTTTTCAAAGTTTGCGTAGCATCCGTACTTCACAATCGACATGACCCGTGCAGCCAAGCGCATAGTCGATATGCTCAAAGCCCAAATGCTCATAAAGCGCAATGGCTTCCTTTAAAAAAGCGGTCGTTTCCAGATAGCAGCGTTTGAAACCCATTTCTCGCGCCTGCTCCATTGCCATTAAGGCCAGTTTTTTTGCCAGCCCTTTGCCGCGGATAGCCGGAAGAAAATACATCTTTTGCAGTTCGCAAATGTCTGACTCACTCCCGGTTAATGGCGCAATCCCACCGCCGCCGACCACTTCACCCTCGTACTCAACCACCCAATATGCGTGGCCAGGCTGACTATACACTTGATACAGCTCGTCAAGGTTCGGATCGGCGACGGTGTAGCCTTTATCAGCGGTAAGACCGTATTCGGCGGATACCTGACGAATGACGTGGGCGATAGCAGGATTATCGGCGACGGTAAGTTTGCGCAAACGGAGTGCGGGAGAAGCGACAACATTCATAGCATAGCTCAATTTCAAATGTATGATTTATAGCTCACTTTAATACCACCCTCGCTTAGGTGGTGCAAGAAGAAGATAAATCAGAAAATATTACGCATATCTCTCTGAGATAAAGCGTATTCTAGGCGAACCAGTATCAATTGACTGGAATTATTATCGGTATGAATGGAATTTATTTTAGGGATATAGTTCATGAATGATGTAAACATCGGGAAAGATAATTCTCGGCACTCGTTTGTTTTCACAGGCAAAGGTGGTGAGTATTTTCTTATTTGTCTTGTGAATTTTTTACTGACAATTATTACTCTGGGAATATATGGGCCGTGGGCATTGATAAAATGCCGTCGTTATATTTATCAACATGTGACACTCAAGGGGCAACCATTTAGTTATAAGGGAACAGGTGGTGCCATTTTTGTTAGCATGTTACTTATTGTGGCGGTTTATCTTTTCAGTATTTCTTGTTTTGCAGGTCAATACTTTGCGCTCGGTTTATTCCTGTTTGCTCTCTTGATCTGCGGTATTCCTTGTATGGCAGTGAAGAGCCTACAGTATCAGGCGAATATGACTTCACTAAATGGCATTCGCTTTGGCTTTAATTGCTCAATGCTCCGTGCATGGTGGGTTATGCTAGGACTGCCTGTTCTGTTGGCGTTAGTTTTTTGGTTCGCACTGTATCTTATTGCACAAGTGACGACATCAATAGGAGGGTTATTCTTTAACTTAGTCGCATTAAGTTTGCTTTCTGCCATCGGGCTAGGTGTTGTCCATGGTATAACCTATAGTAAATGGATGCCATTGCTGGGTAATAATGCAACTTTTGGCATTCATAAGTTTTCTATTCAGGTAAACGTAAAAGAATGCATTAAAGGTTGCATGCTCGCAATATTAACCATGGTTCCTTTCATCATTGTGATTGGTATTATGATCGCACCAGTATTCCAGCAGTTAATGATGATGACCATGTTGGGTAGGTCTGATGTTGGCAGTGAGTTTGTATTACAATATTACCCGCAGATTATGGCTTCCTACTTTCTGTATTTTGTCGCGATCCTTGTGTTTGCCAGTTATCTCTATGTCACGTTACGCAGTTTGTTCCTGAATAATCTGACACTGGCAAATGGCACTATTCGTTTTCATTCATCTGTTACCGCGATCGGTATGCTTCTGCGCATGTTGGCGGTATTAATGGGGTCCTCAATTACCTGTGGTCTGGCTTATCCCTGGCTGAAAATGTGGATGGTTAGCTGGATTGCTAACAATACCCATGTCCAGGGCGACCTTGATTCGCTGGAGTTAACCAATGATGACAAACCGCAGGATAGCGGTTCGTTAATGTGGATATCTCGCGGTATTATGCCGTATGTTCCGTTTATCTAAATAAAAAGGCCGGAGCATGCTCCGGCCTTCGTTTTCACTATGAGTATTACAGCGCGGCGATAACAGCCTGCTGTTCAATCAGCTTCGCTTTCGCTTCTGCGTAGCCTTCCAGCTTCTCACGCTCTTTCGCGATGACCGCTTCCGGTGCGCGGGCGACAAAGCCTTCGTTCGCCAGCTTGTTCTCAATACGGCTGATTTCGCCTTCGATCTTCGCTACTTCTTTCGCCAGACGTGCCAGCTCATCTTCTTTGTTGATGAGGCCTGCCATCGGGATCAGCAGTTCTGCGCCGTCGACGATCTTTGTAACGGAAACCGGACCTTTATCATCAGCAGGCAGCACGGTGATGCTTTCCAGACGCGCCAGCGTTTGCAGGAAGCCGCGGTTTTCATTTACGCGACGTTCTGCATCCGCGCTGCAACCACGCAGCAGCAGCTCCAGCGGTTTACCCGGCGCGATGTTCATTTCTGCACGGATGTTACGTACAGCAACGATCGCCTGTTTCAGCCACTCGGTGTCGGCCAGTGCCGCTTCATCAACCTGAGACGCATCGTACTGCGGGAACGGCTGCAGCATGATGGTGTCGGCAGTGATACCGCAAAGTACTTTCACACGCTGCCAGATGGTTTCGGTGATGAACGGAATGATCGGATGCGCGAGGCGCAGCAGACCTTCCAGTACAGTCACCAGCGTATGGCGAGTACCGCGCAGTTCGGCTTCTGTTCCACCGTTCATTACCGGCTTGGTCAGCTCCAGATACCAGTCACAGAACTGGTTCCAGGTGAATTCATACAGAATGCCTGCGGCGATATCGAAGCGGAAGCTGTCCAGCGCTTCGCGGTACGCTTTGATGGTCTGGTTGAACTCCGCCAGAATCCAGCGATCCGCCAGCGACAGCGTCATTTCACCGCCGTTGAAGCCGCAATCCTGACCTTCCGTGTTCATCAGCACAAAACGGCTGGCGTTCCACAGCTTGTTACAGAAGTTACGGTAGCCTTCCAGACGCTTCATATCCCAGTTGATGTCACGACCGGTAGAAGCCAGCGCCGCCAGGGTGAAGCGCAGCGCGTCAGTACCGTGCGGCTCAATGCCGTTCGGGAACTGCTTCTCGGTGCGCTTACGGATTTTGTCCGCCAGCTGCGGCTGCATCATATTGCCGGTACGTTTTTCCAGCAGTTCCGGCAGCGAAATACCGTCAACCATATCCAGTGGGTCAATCACGTTACCTTTGGATTTGGACATCTTCTGGCCTTCGTCATCACGAATCAGGCCGGTCATGTAAACGGTGTGGAACGGCACCTGTGGTTTGCCATTTTCATCTTTGATGAAGTGCATGGTCATCATGATCATGCGGGCAATCCAGAAGAAGATGATGTCGAAGCCGGATACCATCACGCTGGTTGGGTGGAACTGGCGCAGTGCGTCGGTGTTTTCCGGCCAGCCGAGCGTGGAGAAGGTCCACAGCGCGGAGGAGAACCAGGTGTCGAGAACGTCTTCATCCTGACGCAGCGCAACATCAGCACCGAGGTTATTTTCTTTACGCACTTCGTCTTCGTTGCGGCCAACATAAACATTACCCGCTTCGTCATACCATGCCGGGATACGGTGACCCCACCATAGCTGACGAGAGATACACCAGTCCTGAATATCGCGCATCCAGGAGAAATACATGTTTTCGTACTGCTTCGGTACGAACTGAATGTCGCCGTTCTCAACCGCTTCAACCGCTGGTTTCGCCAGTACATCGGCACGAACGTACCACTGGTCGGTCAGCATCGGTTCGATAACCACGCCGCCACGGTCGCCGTAAGGAACGGTCAGGTCGTGCGGTTTAATTTCTTCCAGCAGGCCGAGCGCGTCAACCGCAGCAACGACGGCTTTACGTGCAGCAAAACGCTCCAGTTTCTGGAACTCTGCCGGGATTTCGCTGGAATAAACGTCAGATTCGTTACCTTTGGTATCGAACACCTGGGCGCTTGCACGGATATCGCCGTCAAAGGTCAGGATGTTGATCATCGGCAGGGCGTGACGTTTACCGACTTCATAGTCGTTAAAGTCGTGCGCTGGGGTGATCTTCACGCAGCCGGTGCCTTTTTCCATGTCGGCGTGTTCGTCGCCAACGATCGGAATACGACGGTTAACCAGCGGCAGAATGACATATTTGCCAATCAGATCTTTATAACGCGGATCTTCCGGGTTAACGGCCACGCCAGTATCGCCCAGCAGGGTTTCCGGACGGGTAGTCGCAACCACCAGATAATCTTTACCGTCTGCGGTTTTCGCGCCGTCAGCCAGCGGATAGCGGATGTGCCACATCGAACCTTTCGATTCGCGGTTTTCCACTTCCAGGTCGGAGATAGCGGTGCGCAGTTTCGGGTCCCAGTTTACCAGGCGTTTGCCACGGTAAATCAGGTCTTCTTTATACAGACGAACGAAAACTTCTTTCACCGCATTGGACAGGCCTTCGTCCATGGTGAAGCGTTCACGCTCCCAGTCGACGGAGTTGCCGAGACGGCGCATCTGACGGGTAATGGTGCCGCCGGATTCCGCTTTCCATTCCCAGATTTTGTCGATGAAAGCTTCGCGGCCGTAGTCGTGACGGGTTTTACCTTCTTCTGCGGCAATCTTGCGCTCAACGACCATCTGGGTAGCGATCCCGGCGTGGTCAGTACCGACCTGCCACAGGGTGTTTTTGCCCTGCATGCGCTGATAGCGGATCATGGTATCCATGATGGTTTGCTGGAAGGCGTGACCCATATGCAAACTGCCGGTGACGTTCGGCGGCGGGATCATGATGCAGAAACTTTCCTGGCTTTCATCGCCATTAGGCTTAAAGTAGCCCTGCTTTTCCCAGTGCTCGTAAAGCGGCTGTTCGATATCTTGTGGGTTATATGTCTTTTCCATTATTTCCAGGTTGCCGTATTCAGGTTGAAACCAGCCACGCGGTAGGCTTTATAGCGTTCGCGCGCCAGTTGTTTCAGAGAATCTTCATAAGGAACGAAGTCTACCACTTCTGTGAAAGCGGTGGCAAAATCTGCAAAGCTTGTTCGCAGACTAATCAATATATCGCGCGGGCTGCTGCTGCGCTTTTGCGGCCAGGCGATCTCCACCGGCGCACCGCCGCGCGGTCCTTCTCCCGCTAAATTATGCGGAACAAAGCTTTCTGCCGGACGCGCCCACAGAGCTTCATCCAGTCGGTAAGCCTGCTTTTCATCTTCACAGGCGATGAGTACGCGCTTACCACTGCGCCAACGTTCTGCGGCAATTTCACACACCAACTGCTCAACGGCGCTTAAGCCATCGACGGTGGTGTCATTGTCCAGAAGGTAGAACGTTGCGTTTTTCATATATGGGGCTTCTTGTGGTGGATTTAAATACGCATCAGGTATACACCGCAGCGCCTGATGCGACGCTGCCGCGTCTTATCAGGCCTACAAGTTAAGTGCTGTGTGTAGGTCGGATAAGGCGTTCACGTCGCATCCGACAATAACAGCCTTGCCTGATGCGACGCTGTCGCGTCTTATCAGGCCTACGAGTTCAGTGCTGTGTAGGTCGGATAAGGCGTTCACGCCGCATCCGACAATAACAACACAGCCTGATGCAATTACTCTTCGCCGTTAAACCCGGCGCGGTTTAGCAGGAACTGTGCCAGCAACGCCACCGGGCGACCGGTTGCGCCTTTCGCCTTACCAGAACGCCAGGCAGTACCGGCGATATCCAGGTGCGCCCAGTTATACTTACGGGTAAAGCGCGATAGGAAGCAACCTGCGGTAATCGCCCCACCAGGACGACCGCCAATGTTCGCCATATCGGCAAAATTGGACTCCAGCTGTTCCTGATACTCGTCACCCAGTGGTAAACGCCATGCGCGGTCACCGGATTGTTCAGATGCGGCAATCAGTTCATGGGCCAGCGGATTGTGGTTCGCCATCAGACCAGTAATATGATGACCCAGCGCGATCACGCAGGCACCGGTCAGCGTCGCCACATTAATCACCGCTTCCGGCTCAAAACGCTCAACGTAAGTTAATACGTCGCACAGTACCAGGCGGCCTTCAGCGTCGGTATTCAGCACTTCAACGGTTTGACCGGACATGGTGGTTAACACATCGCCCGGACGATAGGCACGCCCGCCAGGCATGTTTTCGCAGCCTGCCAGCACGCCAATAACGTTAATCGGCAGTTGCAGCTCCGCGACCATCCGCATCACACCGTAAACCGCTGCCGCACCGCACATATCGTACTTCATCTCATCCATGCCTTCTGAAGGCTTGATCGAGATACCGCCGGAGTCGAAGGTTAAACCTTTACCCACCAGCACGATTGGGCGTGCATCTTCCGACGCGTTGCCTTTGTACTCAATCACCGACATCAGCGATTCGTTTTGTGAACCCTGACCGACCGCCAGATAAGAGTGCATTCCCAGCTCTTTCATCTGCTGTTCGCCGATAACGCGGGTGATGACATTCTTGCTGTAGCTGTCAGCCAGCTGGCGCGCCTGAGAGGCGAGATAAGCGGCGTTACAGATATTCGGCGGCATATTACCGAGATCTTTCGCTGCTTTTATCCCGGCGGCAATCGCCAGACCGTGCTGGATCGCGCGCTCACCGCTGGTCAGTTCACGGCGGGTCGGCACGTTGAACACCATCTTACGCAGCGGGCGACGCGGTTCGCTCTTATTCGTTTTCAACTGATCGAAACTGTAGAGCGTCTCTTTTGCTGTCTCGACAGCCTGACGCACTTTCCAGTAGTTGTTACGGCCTTTAACGTGCAGTTCAGTCAGAAAGCAGACCGCTTCCATCGAGCCAGTATCATTCAGCGTATTAATGGTTTTCTGAATAACCTGCTTGTACTGACGCTCATCCAGCTCACGTTCTTTGCCGCAACCAATAAGGAGGATGCGTTCAGAAAGCACGTTTGGCACATGGTGCAGCAACAGTGTCTGCCCCGGTTTTCCTTCCAGTTCGCCCCGACGTAGCAGGGCGCTGATGTACCCATCGCTGATTTTATCGAGCTGTTCTGCAATCGGAGAAAGGCGACGTGGTTCGAAGACGCCCACGACGATGCAGGCACTCCGCTGTTTCTCCGGGCTACCGCTTTTTACACTAAACTCCATGCACTACGCTCCTGAATCTTAAAGACAACGGCGGTGGCTACAGATAGAATTGCAAGCTTTCGTAACTCATGTCCGCTGTTGCGATGACTTCGTGTTAATCTTAACGTTATTACGGCATTGGCACGTCAGAACAAAATCTGAGAGGTGAATCCGTTGAGTATAATTATCTTAGCGACGATTTCGACGACTCAAGAGAATAAATGACGTTTAAGCCATGAAACAAGCTAAAATCCTGCAAAAGACGAGTTTTTACGGGCGTATTTAAAGTGATAATCATAAGATATCTGGTGCGGGAGACGCTCAAAAGCCAGCTGGCGATACTCTTCATCTTGCTTTTGATCTTCTTCTGTCAAAAGTTAGTGAGGATCCTCGGCGCAGCGGTTGACGGCGATATTCCGGCGAACCTGGTGCTCTCCCTTCTCGGGTTGGGCGTGCCGGAAATGGCGCAGCTTATCCTGCCATTAAGCCTGTTCCTCGGGCTGCTGATGACGCTGGGCAAACTGTATACCGAAAGTGAAATTACGGTAATGCATGCCTGCGGTCTGAGCAAAGCGGTGCTGGTGAAAGCGGCAATGATCCTTGCGGTGTTCACGGCAATCGTCGCGGCGGTTAACGTGATGTGGGCGGGACCATGGTCATCGCGTCATCAGGATGAAGTGTTAGCAGAAGCGAAAGCGAACCCTGGCATGGCGGCGCTGGCGCAAGGGCAATTCCAGCAAGCGACTAATGGCAGCTCGGTGCTGTTCATCGAAAGCGTTGACGGCAGCGATTTCAAAGATGTGTTCCTCGCGCAAATTCGACCAAAAGGTAATGCACGACCTTCTGTGGTGGTGGCCGATTCCGGACATTTAACCCAGCTGCGCGACGGCTCCCAGGTCGTCACTCTCAACCAGGGAACGCGCTTCGAAGGCACTGCACTGTTACGTGATTTCCGCATTACGGATTTCCAGGATTATCAGGCGATCATTGGTCACCAGGCGGTGGCGCTCGACCCGAACGATACCGACCAGATGGACATGCGCACATTGTGGAACACTGACACCGATCGTGCTCGCGCAGAACTGAACTGGCGTATCACGTTGGTGTTCACCGTGTTTATGATGGCACTTATGGTCGTACCGCTGAGCGTGGTTAACCCGCGTCAGGGGCGCGTACTATCGATGCTGCCAGCCATGCTGCTGTATCTGTTGTTCTTCCTGATCCAGACCTCCCTGAAATCGAACGGCGGTAAAGGTAAGCTGGACCCGACGCTGTGGATGTGGACCGTTAACCTGATTTATCTGGCTTTGGCGATTGTTCTCAACCTTTGGGACACCGTGCCGGTCCGCCGCCTGCGCGCCAGTTTTTCGCGTAAAGGAGCGGTGTGATGCAACCTTTTGGCGTACTTGACCGCTATATCGGTAAAACTATTTTCACCACCATCATGATGACACTGTTCATGCTGGTGTCGCTGTCCGGCATTATCAAGTTTGTCGATCAGCTGAAAAAAGCCGGGCAGGGGAGTTACGACGCGTTAGGCGCAGGAATGTATACCTTGCTGAGCGTGCCGAAAGATGTGCAAATCTTCTTCCCGATGGCGGCTCTGCTTGGGGCGTTGCTTGGTCTTGGGATGCTGGCGCAGCGCAGCGAACTGGTAGTCATGCAGGCTTCTGGTTTTACCCGTATGCAGGTGGCGCTGTCGGTGATGAAAACCGCCATTCCGCTGGTCTTGCTGACGATGGCGATTGGTGAATGGGTCGCGCCGCAGGGCGAGCAGATGGCGCGTAACTACCGTGCGCAGGCGATGTACGGCGGCTCGTTGCTCTCTACCCAGCAAGGTTTATGGGCGAAAGATGGCAACAACTTCGTCTACATTGAGCGGGTTAAAGGTGACGAAGAGTTAGGTGGCATCAGTATTTATGCCTTTAACGAGAATCGTCGTCTGCAATCCGTACGCTATGCCGCTACCGCGAAGTTTGACCCGGAACATAAAGTCTGGCGTCTGTCGCAGGTTGATGAATCTGATTTGACCAATCCGAAACAGATCACCGGTTCGCAGACGGTGAGCGGCACCTGGAAAACCAACCTCACGCCAGACAAACTGGGCGTGGTGGCGCTGGACCCGGATGCACTCTCTATCAGCGGTTTGCACAACTATGTGAAGTATCTGAAGTCGAGCGGTCAGGATGCCGGACGTTATCAGCTCAACATGTGGAGCAAAATCTTCCAGCCGCTATCCGTGGCGGTGATGATGCTGATGGCGCTGTCGTTCATCTTTGGCCCACTGCGTAGCGTACCGATGGGCGTGCGTGTGGTCACCGGTATCAGCTTCGGTTTTGTCTTCTACGTACTGGACCAGATCTTCGGCCCGCTGACGTTGGTTTACGGCATCCCGCCGATCATTGGCGCACTGTTGCCAAGTGCCAGCTTCTTCTTAATCAGCCTGTGGCTGTTAATGAGAAAATCGTAACCTGATGAACGAATAAAGGGAGCAAAAGCTCCCTTTATTATTGTTAGCAAAGTGTGCTTCGTTCATGTCTGAAAAATCATGAAAATTCAATATATTGCAGTGGTGTTGGCATGATAAGGCGCGCCAGCGTCGCATCAGGCAAAGACAAATCGCACCTGGCTTACCTTCTTCTCCCCCCCAGCAAACTCCCCAACATCCCGCGCACAATCTGATTCGTCACCTGGCGGGCGGCGCTTTTCGCCATTGTTTGCACCACACCATCTTTCTTCCCGCCGCGTGGTCCGGTAGTGCCAAACAAAATATCCTTCAATCCACCGAGAATACCGTCATCCACCGCCACCTCTTTCCCTTTCGCGGGAGGATTATTTTGCTGCTCGATACTGGCCTGAAAGCCTTTTTGCAACATCTCATAGGCGGATTCCCGGTCCACGTCATCCTCGTACTTGCCATACACCGGAGAGTGATTAATCAAGCCATTGCGCTCATCTTCCGTCACCGGCCCCATTCGTGAACAGGGGGCAATCACCATCGCCCGTTCCACCACTGAAGGGCTTCCTTTCGCATCGAGAAACGAGATTAACGCTTCGCCCGTCCCCAGTTCCTGGATTGCCTTTTCGGTATCAAATGTTGGATTGGCCCGCATGGTTTGCGCCGCTGCCTTCACTGCTTTCTGATCTTTAGGCGTAAAAGCACGCAAAGCGTGTTGAACGCGATTACCGAGCTGCCCGAGCACGTTATCCGGGATATCTGACGGGTTTTGCGAAACGAACCAGACGCCCACGCCTTTTGAGCGAATAAGCCTTATCACCTGCTCAATCTTATCCAGCAGTACCTGCGGTGCATCGTTAAACAGCAGATGCGCTTCGTCGAAGAAAAACACCAGTTTTGGTTTCTCCAGATCGCCCGCTTCCGGCAATTGTTCATACAACTCTGAAAGCATCCACAGCAGGCTGGCGGCGTACAGTTTCGGCATCTGGTAGAGCTTCTCGGCGCTGAGGATATTGATAACGCCTTTACCGTTGGCATCGGTGCGCATCCAGTCTTTGATATCCAGCATCGGCTCACCAAAGAAGTGTGCTGCGCCTTGCTGTTCCAGCGACAACAGCCCGCGCTGGATGGCACCAACCGATGCACTACTGATATTACCGTACTGATTCTGGAAGGATTTGGCGTTATCGCCGATGTACTGGGTAATTGCCCGCAGATCTTTAAAGTCGAGCAGCAACAATCCCTGATCGTCAGCAATGCGGAAAATGATATTCAGCACGCCAGATTGCACATCGTTGAGATTCAACAGTCGTGCCAGCAACAGCGGCCCCAGATCCGAAACCGTCGCCCGCACCGGGTGGCCTTTCTCGCCAAAGATATCCCACACCACCACCGGATTAGCATGAGGTTGCCAGTCATTTACGCCGATATTTTTAAGCCTTGCGAGCAGTTTTTCCGAAGAAGTACCTTCCTCCGCTACTCCCGTTAAATCACCTTTCACATCGGCCATAAACACCGGCACGCCGATTTCAGATAGAGACTCTGCCAGTTTTTGCAGCGTAACGGTTTTACCCGTCCCCGTTGCGCCAGTAATCAGCCCGTGACGGTTAGCCATTCCCGGCAGTAAAAAAAGTTCTGTGTCCGGCGTGCGGGCAATTAACAGGGGTTCGCTCATGAGATTTCCTCCAGTTTCCTGCCTGGAGTATAGGCAACGGCTGCGCACTCTTCACCGCTAAATTCAGCAGATTGCGAGACGCCTTCCAAAGAGATTTAAACGCCGGGCGACAGGCACCCGGCAAAGGGATCAGAAGTCGGCTTTCAACACCACGCGGTAACGCGCCTTACCGTCGCGCACATGCTGGATGGCGTCGTTAATTTTCGACATCGGGAACAGTTCGGTAGTCGGCGCAACCTTGCTGCGGGCGGCAAAGCGCATCAGCTTACGCAACTCATAAGGTGTACCGGTAGCAGAGCCAGAGACACTGCGATCGCCCGCAATCAGCGTAAAGGCCGGAACAGACAGCGGCGTGAGAACCGCACCGACCGTATGGAAATTACCGCCATACGTCAGCGCCTCAAAATAGGGCTGCCAGTCGAGGCTGACGTTGACGGTGTTGATAATGAGATCAAACTGCCCCGCCAGTGCTTTCAGTGCCTGTGGATCGCGGCTATTCACCACTTTATCGGCACCCATCGCCAGCACTTCCTGCTCTTTCGCCGGATTTGAACTAAAGGCTGTCACCTCGCATCCCATTGCGTGCAGAAGTTTTATAGCGATATGCCCCAGCCCGCCAATACCAATTACCCCAACGCGGCTGGTAGCAGTGATATGGTGCATCAACAGTGGTTTAAAGACCGTGATACCGCCGCACAACAGCGGCCCGGCGGACTCGATATCAATATTTTCTGGCAGTGGAATCACCCATTGCCAGTCCGCACGCAACTTCTCGGCAAAGCCACCGCGATTCATAATCGTCGGCACCGCACCTTGCTCGCAGTTGATCTGATTACCGCTAATACAGGCGTCGCAGTGACCACAGCTACGCGCCGTCCAGCCAATCCCGACACGCTGACCGACCTGCAAACCTTTATCCTGCGCGGCGCTCCCGAGTGCCACCACGCGCCCAATCACCTCATGCCCGGCAACCAGCGGATACTGTGAAAATCCCCATTCGTTATCGATCATCGACAGATCGGAATGACAAATCCCGCAGTAATCCACCTGCACTTCAACATCTTGTGGCTTCAGCTCACCGGGATCGTACTCATAAACTTCCAGTTCGCCGCCCGCTTCTTTTGCGGCATAGCTTTTTATCATCGACATTTTTTGGTCCTTCTCTGGTGTTGTCTGGGAAGTGTAGAGCATGGCAGGGCGGGGTGCCTGGAGTGTGACAAAGGTTACACATCGCGGTATGCAATGCTGAAAATTTCAGCACTTAGCGAGGTGCGAGCAAGCTGGCGCTTGCATGGTGGCGCGTGACAGGTATAATTCACAACGTTTTCCGCATACCTCTTCAGTGCCGAAGTGGCGAAATCGGTAGACGCAGTTGATTCAAAATCAACCGTAGAAATACGTGCCGGTTCGAGTCCGGCCTTCGGCACCATCGGAACATCAATAGACGTCAACGGACGTCTTTTTTTGTGCCTGAAATCCAGTATCCGCACGGCTTTCCTCGCTTTTTCACTCAACCTAAGTCAACCTGATTCAATCTACATCAACTTACTGATGCGGGTACAACTGCGGGTATATCCCGGTTCGATAATGTTTGTACCCACACAGAACCCTTGAAAGGATATTCATCATGGCTCTGAGTGATGTGAAGGTTCGTTCGGCAAAGCCTGAAGCAAAAGCCTATAAACTTACTGATGGTGAAGGCATGGTTTTGCTGGTTCACCCTAACGGCTCCAAATACTGGCGGCTTCGTTATCGTTTCGGTGGTAAAGAGAAGATGCTGGCACTAGGGAAGTATCCTGAAGTTTCGTTAGCTGATGCTCGATCGCGGCGAGACGAAGCGCGTAAGCTTTTAGCGAACGGCGTCGATCCCAGTGAAAACAAGAAAGCGGTTAAGGTAGAACAGGAGCAAGAGGCGATAACGTTTGAAGTGGTCGCCAGAGACTGGCATGCCAGTAATCAGAAGTGGTCTGCATCGCATAGTGCTCGTGTGTTGAAAAGCCTAGAGGATAATCTCTTTGCTGCTATCGGTAAGCGGAACATTGCAGAGCTTAAGACTCGGGATCTTCTTGTACCCATTAAAGCGGTGGAGTCATCCGGACGTCTTGAAGTCGCCGCCCGTTTACAGCAGCGAACTACCGCGATTATGCGCTTTGCTGTGCAGAGCGGCTTAATCGACTACAACCCCGCGCAAGAGATTGCCGGTGCGGTTGCTACTGCTAAAAGACAGCATCGTGCGGCTCTGGAGCTTAACCGCATACCTGAATTACTTCACCGCATTGATCATTACTCCGGCAGGCCGTTAACTCGACTGGCTGTTGAACTCACTTTGTTAGTTTTCATCCGTTCAAGCGAACTGCGCTTTGCCCGTTGGTCAGAAGTGGATTTTGAAACGGCCATGTGGACGATCCCCGGTGAGCGTGAACCGTTGGACGGTGTTAAACATTCTCAGCGTGGTTCGAAGATGCGAACTCCCCATCTTGTACCCTTATCGCGGCAGGCCTTAGCTATTCTGGAAAAGATCAAATGCATGAACGGGAACCGAGAGCTGATTTTCGTGGGCGATCACGATCCGCGTAAGCCGATGAGTGAGAATACGGTTAACAAGGCTCTGCGAGTGATGGGCTACGATACGAAAGTTGAAGTTTGCGGGCATGGCTTCAGAACCATGGCCTGTAGTTCATTGATAGAATCGGGATTGTGGTCGAGGGATGCAGTAGAAAGACAGATGAGCCATCAGGAGCGTAGCTCTGTACGTGCGGCTTATATCCATAAGGCGGAGCATCTGGGGGAGCGAAGGCTGATGCTGCAGTGGTGGGCGGATTATCTGGATGCTAATCGGGAGAAGGCGGTAAGTCCGTTCAATTTTGGTAAAATGAACTATCAGAAGTAATGGTTTTGATTTCTATTCAATTTTATATAGGTGAAGCTGGGGCTAACAATGAAGCTGCTTAACATTTATGAAGATAAAGATGAAGCCGAAGTGGCTTTGTCAAAAATTTCTGGAGAGAAAAGGCTCGCTAGTGAGAGGGATGGCACAGTCACAATTTATAACCTTTTCGGTCAACCTACTTGGGGAAATTTTTATAAGCTTGATTTGTTTAATCTAAGTGAATTGCAAGGAATATTACAGTTGCGAAAGGAGGGAAAATCTATCGATCAAAAGAGATATGAGGAGATTATCGATATCCTTCGATACGTATCTAGATCATTTGATTTATCTATTCCTGAGCATTGGTTATAAAAACCACAAAATTCAATCTTCGTATGCCTTTAAGTTAAACCTATGCGTTAAGGTAAGTCAGTTGGGAATGACAAAGCAAAGATTTTATCTGCAAATTGCATCGTAGAAAGTTTTTTGCGTGAGTTCTCAAACCAAGTGAGCATGAGTAACTAGTTTCACGGTATATGGTTGACCTAAAGGCAAGGAGATGGAAAATTGTTGTATCCGGAGATAAAAACGCAGACAAAGAAGGGAAAATTATGGCAACCTCGCTGACGACGCAAGACATACTTGGGCTTTTTAAGGCGTTGAAAGACGATATTCAGGCAACAGTATTGAAGCCGAGAGGGCTGTCGATAAAAAGCTCGGGTACAAAGAACCTTGCGCTCAACGAACCATTGAACCCTGAGACTGGCTTTTGGCAAAATCCGCAGGCGATGTCAAATAAGCCCCTACGCTGGATTCCTCAAGTTGAAGTTAGCGCTGAAAATGTTGTTGCAAGATTCGCTCAAAATGTTGAGGGACAGAGCATAGGTATGGCTAAAAGCGTCGGTTACATTAACAACCGCGATGGTTCTTGCTCTGTATGCGTTTTTCGCGTTCTCCCTGCGATTAAACCTCTAGGCCCTGATTCAAATTGGGAATTTCCTGCGGGATGGGAGTTCCTGCTTATTCTTGGCTTTGCACAGCCTCTGCCTGCAGGTACGTCGGGTGATCCATTAAGCAATTTCGAACCCGGTGAAGGAACTATTGATTTCGGTGGCGGTGCATTAAAGAGAACATTTCCGATAAGCTTCCGTGCTCTGGTGAAAGCCCCTGTCTCAGAAGAGAATGTAGCAGGAACATCATATTCAGTTGTTGGCAATGCAATCGCGCGGTTAGTTGGTGCTACATTATACGATGGGACTCAAGCATCGGAGCGTGATGCCTTAGTTACTGATCTCTCAAATATCTTTGCTCCTCAGACAGTTGAAGGACCGTTTTCACTCGATGAAAATACCTCTCTTGTTGGGATCGAGCCGTCGGTATATCAACAGATAGAAGCAGCAATCAACTCTGGTAAGCGTCATATAATTTTCTATGGTCCTCCGGGGACAGGTAAAACAACGTTAGCGGAATATCTTGCAGCGGAAGTTTCAGAGCGGGATGATGGCGATGGATCTTATCTAATGCTCACAGCATCGTCTGCTTGGAGTTCTCAAGATCTTGTCGGCGGGTATCAGCCTTTAGGTAATGGGGCTATTGGCTTTGTTCCTGGTGCATTGCTCCGTAATTTTGATAAACCTGTAATCATTGACGAATTAAATCGTTGTCCGATTGATAAAGTTTTGGGCCCGTTGTTTTCGATTCTCTCAGGACAGTCTTCGGCACTGCCTTGTCGGGTCGATGTGGCAAACCCTGCAAGTCCATTTCATGTGATTTATCCTAAACCTCATCCAGGAATGGAACCTCACGAGCATGCACCAGAGCCTGCATGGCGTATGATCTGTACTTTGAATACCTATGATAAAACCCAGCTTGGTCAGATTTCCTATGCACTGAGCCGTCGTTTTGCATGGATTAAAATAGGAGCGCCAGCAGATCCTGATGGATTTGTAAGGGAAATGGCAACTCGTCTTGGCGCTACAGTTACAGAGCCTGTAGCCTCAAACCCGATTGGTGCGTTGTGGAAGGCTGTTAATTCATTACGTGAAATAGGTGGTGCCCCTATCGTCGATTTCATCAAAACAATGATCGCGTTCAAATCTGATGTAAACCTATTTGTACAACCAGAGGGTAATGCTGCAGACTTGTTTTTATCCGCTTTTCGCATGTGCGTTCTTCCATTGATGGATGGTTTGTCGCCAAGAGAAGCAAGGGATCTAGCTGAATCAATTTCAGTTGCTTGGGGTTTAGATACTGAGAAAGCCGCCTCATTAACTCGTGATTGTGCGGAGTTTTCTGCTTGATGAATTCCATGAGCCTTGATGAAATATGTCTTCGGGGTCTTCTTCGCTGGGTAGGTACGGGGTCTCCTTCACCCTACTCGGGAAGCGTGGAGACTTTAAGATATGAAGATTTAGATGCTTTAAGAATGTGGTGGGCTCTTTCTGAACCTGTTGGCAGGCTAGCCTTAAGATTAGTGGAAAAACAGAGAGAAGTTTCTCCCACCTTAGACGACTTCAGAAGGGAAGTATCTGGTGAACTTCCTGGCCCTCCTGATGCTGCAGCTTCTATGTTGCTTCAAACCGTCACTCTTGACCCTGCTGCTTTTGTGGTCATGGAGGCATCTTCTTCATGGCTTTCAGGGCCAAACAGGGTTCTTGCGAAAACGCTGAAAACAGCGCAAGTAGCTTTGAAAGCAGGGGCTTTACATGCCAGAGGAGGGCTTTTCGATCTGCATGCGAATAAAAGGTTAGCTCTTCTCGATTGCGCCCTAAACGTCGCACCTATACGAGAAGTACTTAGTACACCCGCGGGTAGATCTCGTATTGTTGCTTATGAAAAAAGGCAGGCTTCCAAGGCAAGGAGCCCGTTGTACAAGCAGTCTTGGATTTGTGCATCAATCTTATCAGATATTGAAGCTTTCGAGGCTGATACGATTAAGGCCCTACTTGCCTCCGATTTGCTTCCAAGAATGGAAGTCTGGAGAAAATTTGAACTCGCAACGATTCTGGAGGTTGCTGAAGCACTTTCTGGGGCGACTGGGGCTCCCGTTGTTCTTGACGCTTCGTTTGCTGCGGGCAGGCCAGCGGCAACTATTGGTGATTTGGAATTGCGTTGGCAAAGAGCCATGCCCAAGAGACCAAGTGCGTTTCTTGATCCGGGAGAGGTGCTAGCAGGTGAACTAGCCTTCTCTCTTGGGGTTTCTAAGGGTACTTCTCGAGCAGATATAACGATTGAAAGGGCTGGACGTATTCTTTCGATTATTGAATGTAAATGGTTTTCTTCTCCCGATTCGGCACCAGCAGCAATACTTGAGGCAACTAGTCAGCTTGTAGGTTATGCAAGAGACATTGCACATGCGCAGGAAGAAGATGATATAGCTATTCTAGCTCGTAGCATTGTGGCTCTTGCTCACAGGGGCCCTGCTGAAATGCGTTTTGGGGCCCCTGTTTGCTGCATTGGTTTCTCTGATTTCGGTGCCGCTAATTTGGCACCTTGGGCAGCAATGGTATCAGGAATACACTAATTTATTTTTTCGGACGAGCGGCCCCACCATCAGCTACTAGAGGGACTGCTTCTTCCATTACCTGTGCAGCACATGGTGTGAAAATTGTGTAAGAGGATGGTTTGTCTGTAGCTAAAACAATAGGGTCACCCTCAAATCGGGACATTGCGCCCTCAAGGTATGCTGAATTCATTTCTACGCAAGCCCAGTGGCGGCCAAGGGCTTCAGACACTGCACCGGTCACGCAAGAGCCACCAAATGGATCGAAAACAAAATCGCCAGGATCTGTAGTCATACGAATAAAATACTCCGGAAGTGCTGATGGAAAGCGCGCTGGGTGGATGTCCAGTCCTTTTTTGCGGCAATAATCCTGATAAGTGCCATTTGATTCTGTATTCGCAATAGCAAGAAGATTTGGGGGAACGGAACCACCATTATCTTTGCCGAATTTTTCAGAAATCACATGGCCCGAGGGGCGTGTTTTTGCTTGATAACCGTTTTTTAGTAAAGACTTCATTGAGTCGGAATATGGTGCAAGCACGCGTCTGTTACTTGCTTTAGGGAATGGTGTTTTTGAAAGCCACCATACGCAATTTACGGCATCTTTAGGTCGAACTCGCCTTACATTTACCCATTCTGCAGGTGTCGGCAACTTAGCCGGATTCCACCAAAAATGTTCCAGTGCCAAATGAAAACCGTACTCATTGCAAAGCATTAGCAGCAGTTCATAATGGTAAAGAGAGCGTGTGGGGGTTCCTGCCTTCCATGCGCCTCCGATATCAATTACTAGACTCCCATCGTCTTTGAGTATTTTTTTGAAACCCTCAGCAAATGGACGAAACCAATCACAATAAGCGTGTGCGTCCTCATTACCATAGGATTTTTTCCGGACAAGACCGAAAGGTGGGGAGGTCATAATGAGGTTTACGCTTTCTGCTTCACGTGAATCCATCCAATCCAGAGAGTCACCATTCCACATTGCGCCGAAGTTTGTTTTGTGAAAAAGAGATACGGGGCGTGTTTCTCTGCATTTTTTCGGATCTGGGGTTGCCGATTTCATGTCAGAGGACGCCAATGCTCGAAGATAGTCACTTAGCGATTTGTAGCCTAGGGATTTAGCTCTGATTTCTGCCGATCTTTTTTCAGCAACGCTCATTCGCACAGAGGCAGTAGTCTCCTTAGGTTCTGCTGACATTGGGCGCACCATGTTCTTCTCCAACTTAAAATTTCCTTTCTTTGTAATACAAAAATAAGGTAGTTAAATGTATTTGTTTGATGATTTCATTCTCTCCTTGCTTAACATCAATCGCAAGGCCTTTCTTTACCAAATTCGTTTTGGAACGAAGACTTTTGTGATTGTCACTATGATAGTGGGCAATTTTCTTGGGTTTCGCTGGAAAATGAAGAAGTGATAGGTAAATCAGGTTTCCCGCCCACTGTTAAGAGCTAGAAAAATAGGCAACCATCTGCTCTGTGTATCCATCTTGACTTGCTCCAAAGCGGGTCGGGGGAGGTTTGTAAGATTGACCGACTTCCGTATCTAGTATAACAGTATTGACGGTGAATGTTGGTGGGCTTGCAGGCGTTCCCACGAATATTAGCCAACCCGCAACCAGACTTCAGTATAAAGAACAAAATTATTGACCGGCATTAAACGTCAACTAGTTTTTCCGCTTTAGAACCGGGCCCTATAACCCAGTCAACCTGCATCTGCCGTCCCGCCCGATAGAGCGTGGTATCGCGGGCCCCGGATTACTTGCCCGCGTGTTAACGGGAAAATACTGCGAACACCTGCCACTGTATCGTCAGAGTGAAATCTTTGCCCGACAGGGTGTCGAACTGAGCCGTGCATTACTCTCCAACTGGGTTGACGCGTGCTGCCAGTTAATGACGCCGCTGAATGATGCCCTGTACCGTTATGTGATGAATACCCGCAAGCTTCACACTGACGACACACCGGTAAAGGTACTGGCACCGGGCCTGAAAAAGACGAAAACAGGGCGCATCTGGACGTATGTCCGGGATGATCGCAATGCGGGTTCGTCATCTCCTCCGGCGGTCTGGTTCGCGTACTCACCGAACCGGCAGGGGAAACACCCGGAGCAACACCTCCGCGGAAGAGCCACTATTGCACCGTTCGTGACAGAAACCATACCGGGCAACAAATTTCTGTTCGTCAGAATTTTTTCCTGCTGGTGCTGTATGTTCTCCCCGTATTCTGGCCTGCGTGATGACGGTGTATATTTATGTCAAAAAGTGTCAGTGATGAAATTCACATCAGAAGGGAAGCGTTTTTGAACAGTAACCCGGTAAAATATAAGGAAAAAACGATGAAATGTGATAAAGGACGTGTTTTTTGGCGGTGCAGAGGGCAAAACCCTGTTCCGGTTACCGGTCATGCTCCGGCCCCCACAGACTATTTTGCGTCATGAGTAATATACAGGGACACGACGGGTTGTTCCGGTTATGTTGTCGTACACTTCCACAGAAGCCGTCGCAATCCGCATCCCGTGCTTTCTCAGCCTCAGAACATCAGCCGCAATACGCTGACTGCCGAACCAGAACAGACCGTCCAGGGCAGTAACCTGCAATCCCGCCTCCAGCGCATACTTCAGTCGTTCACGGGTGCCTTTCACTTCCCGGGCAATCTGCTGGTATGGCGATGATGTGTTTTCATTAGCAACCACACGCCGAATACGGTGAGACAGATGATACCGGAATGTATCCGGCACACCAGAAAGGCTGGCCTTCAGGCTGTACACGCAGCCAAAGCGTTTATCGTTGAACACCACATTTTTCTGGCTGATGTCCCATTCTTCACGCAGCGCGGCAATCAGTTGTGGTGTACGGGTTAGCAGCAAGCGAAAAGGCAGTTCAAAACTGGTGACGTAATCCACATTCAGCAGAGCAATACGCAGCCGTTCTTCTGGCCCGGCCTCTGTCTGCCGGCACTCCTCCAGAACATCCTGCCACTGCCGGCGAAGACGGGGGGATTCATTCAGCTCTGTAAAACAGTATTTATCCGCCAGATAGTCAATTCGTGTGCGCATACTCAAGAGCATTCCGTATAAAGATTCATCCGGCAAAACTTTATCAGACAGCGTGGAGCAACGTAAGTATGAACGCTTTGCCACACAGGAACTCATCGGGTGATACCGGCAACAACGGGCAGAATAAACGATAGCGCTGCCATTTTTAACTCTTCATACCGACAGTCACCTGCTGGCGTAACGGTCCGTTCAACCTGAAAGCAACTGTCTGTTTTACATTGCCCTTCCCCGCATACCGCCCCCCATGCACCTTGCAGTAAACCGGCTGACTGCGCGTGTCCGTCACCTGAACAGCGCTCATCACGTACGTGGCAGAAGAGGCTGTGATCCATCATCAACAGACAGCGTGCTGCTGTCCCGCCCTGTTTTTCCCACAGCCAGCGCAGCAACACCGGTGGCGATGGCTGCGCCTCATGACATCGCTGAATGACATGCTCATGTACCTGGTGTTAAACGGTTTCAAGAAAAGCATTGATTTGCTGTTTGTATATGTTTCCCTTGTCCGAATGGAGTGTGAACTGGATTGCCAGCAGACGCGGCCAGTGCTCCACCGCCTGCTGAACAAAACGCCGGAGCGCCCCCGGTTCCGGCAGGAGCATTTCTGTCGTGATTAACTGATGCATCATCATTTGCCTTTTTATCCGTTCTCAGATTCCGGAGATAGCTCCTGTCGCAGTGGCTCTTCAGTGCTGTAAATTCCGGAGCCACAAGATGTACAGAACTTCTCTCCCTGATAATGACGCTCACAAAGCACGCAGTACCATGACTGCGCCACTGACAACGGAGACAGAGATGCCACACGGGAATGCAGAGGAGATGGTGACAAAGGCGGATTGAGCAGCGCACAGGTCAAACGCATTTCCGTCGTCAGCAGGCGCTTATCATGTTCAAACCAGGCAGATTCATTCTGGTTTCCCGCGTGGAGTATCAGTCTGCTTCTGCAGGAGGGACAGAACCATATCCGGGCATCACCGTTAATCGCTCCACTCGCATTCACCAGATGCCCGCCCCGGGTGAGTGCATACCAGCTTTTGACTGGACTCATACCGGCACCTCATCACTGAAACGCCCTGTATGGCAGTGTGTACAATAGCGTTCTCCATAATAATCGTGCTGACATTGCCTGCAGTGCCAGCTGGCTTTAAGCACTACGGGTAAGGCATTCGGTATCCATTGCTGTAAGCGTTTAATCAACTGTACTTCCCTGCGATCCGGCCTGACGTAAGGACACTGCTGACCGTGCTCAGTCAGCCCTTCGTCGGTGTGTTCAAACCAGGGACGTTCAGTGTCGTATTGCGGGTGGTATTTGAGTGAACTGCCACAGAGGTGGCAGGTGTAGCGATCGTATGGCGCAGTCTGTGCGGTACGGGCACCGGTCAGACGACCATTCCCGTCAAAAGCGATAAAGGATTTTGCGTACATAGTATAGTTCCTTACCGCCAGACGACACGCAGGCGTCAGCCGTCCCGGTACGGGCAGCGTGGTCAGGGTGTGAATGGCGGATTAGTGAAGTGTTATCAGAAGGAGGCGAAGTAAGCCTGTGCAGACTGTCGTTACTGTTGAATGCTTGTCACACTATGGCGTGGTGGCGTAAATAATGTGCGGCTTGCCATGACGCCACAGAAAACATCAGCCCTGACTGCAGCCGAAGGAGCGTTCGGTACTGCTGTAGCGCTTGGTGCGCTGTTTTGCCATGTAACTCAGACGGAAGGTCAGTGCATCCAGTTTCTTTCTGAAATCCGGCTTATTGAGGTCGAGGTATGCCAGAGGATTATCAGCAAAGTGAATCAGCGTCAGGTATTCCGACCAGTCACGAACCCGCATTGCACTCAGCCAGGCATTCTGGATCAGGGAGGCCAGCCCTTTCCCTTGTTCATCGTAGCTTCCCAGAATATTGAACGTGTCGGTATTGACGAGGAGAGCCAGGTGGTAATGCTTTTTACCATCGGGTAATGGCCATTCAAGTACCCAGACGTAGCGAACAGAAGATCGATGGCAACGTTTACCTTCCCGGGCTTTCTGGTGTCGGTAAGCGACCAGCTGCGCTTTCAGAGAGTCGATAAACCGGGACATTAACCCCTGGCTTAAATCAGCCTCACTGGCAATGCTGTCGCCCACATCCCCGCAATCCGGTAAGTGCAAATCCACTCTGATAACCGTGGTGCGTGGATGCTCCTGCAGGGCATTGCAGATCACCCCTCCGATGCGGTTAAGATAAATATCATTGAAAGGTTTGTAATTTTGATTCACTACCATTGGGTGGATGATGTCATCGAATAAAAACATAATGGTTTCCTCCACCTGTTACGGGATAGCAGGCACAGCGCTGCTATCCCGTCAGACAGGCTGGTATAGTGGTTTAACCAGGGGGATTCAGGGGGATTCAGGGGGAATGCTGATGGTCGTACAGAGTACGGGAGATTCTGTGGCTACTGACCCGCTCTTATTGCGGGTTGCTGTTAAGCACCTGTATCGTATGAATAGTGATTAATTCTCAGTAAGTTGATTAACAGGTATACGTATACTTAATCGATTGATCTACGTACATGATGGATCAACTGGTATATATTACCTATCCGACACTATCTCCACACAAAGGAGCCTTTTGGTAAAAGGCTTAACATGCTGTTTTTGCAGAAATAATTACTCCGAAGTTAGCAGCTACGTAACCAGCTGTTAACCATGGATCCGCAACGTCTTCCATCAGCATCCCGGACGTTTAATTCAGTGTTCAGCTGTCGTTCGCCACGCAAAGCAGACATATTCGTCCATCAGACGGGTCAGCGCAGGGTTTTCTTCCTGCCGGTTATTGATCCAGATCTCCATTTCGTGGTCTTTTTTGAATCTGAGATTGTCAATCCAGTCATCCAGACTGTTCCCCAGCATCAAATCGTACCAGCACAGCCAGACCAGCTTCAGACGCAATTCGCTACCACTGAACTGGCGGAACAAACTGATGAGCTTGTTTGCCAGAGGGCGTTGTTTTAAACGCACGCACTCAGACAGTAAAATCCCTTCCAGCATGGGGTGATGTGCTAAAAGATGCTCCTGAGTAAATAAACTGACGCTCAGGTCATCATTAACCGTCAGTGGAACTGCTGCTCGGCCATAAATAATCCGTTGCAGGCACTGGGGTACAATCGCAATAACGTCGCCTTCTCCCGGAAACGTAAAACTCCCGACCGTCAGGGTATGATGGTGATATATATTCTGATGGCACATTCCCTGGCAGACCGCCAGTCGGGTATAACCCGTCAGCCAGGTCTGGTAATATTTATTCAGTTCTTCGTAACGTGGTTTATAGTCTTTCATTTCTCATATTCCTTACAGGTTGGTACAGGCAGCAGAAAACCTCCGGCGACTCCGGATGATTAATTTACTGCTGCGGTTTGTATTAAGAGGATGAGTTATTTACGGGACTGGTTAATACGTTCCTGAAGCCAGTTTTCAACTTCGCTTTTTAACCAGCGGGAGCTTCGCCCCAGTTTGATGGGTCTGGGAAAGGATCCGTCCTTAATGAGCTTATAAATCCACTTGTCTGTCATTTGCAGCAGACTGGTGATAAAAGTCATGTCAACGAACTGGTCTTCGGTAAGTGAAAGGCGGGTAGTCATGATGGATATCTCCGGTTAAGTAAAGTAAGCCGGATTCTTTTTTGTGGTATCTGATAGTCACCACTGCTCCGGCATACTAACCGGGCAAATACGTAAAAAAAGCGAGGAAGGTTGACCTTCACAGGTCAACTGGTCCCATGGAATATTTTGAGACATTCATGTTAATGACCACCTCATATTCCTCTGTTGCCCCATATGCCCTACACATTAATCGCTCTGGTAACAGTAACCCCCTTCATTTACCACAGTGGCGTTACGGTCATCTCCCCCTCTGCCTTTCTAAACAAATACAATTACCTTCTGGAAGAAAAGAAGGAGATATAACCTGTTGTTTTACATACAGATACAGTAAAAATGTACATGTACACTTTCTTTGATACAGTACTTTTACTACATTTTTTAATACGTGTGTTACGACGATAATATCAACGCATTTGACTACGTTAAACATACGCATTAAGCTACGTAGTGATAATCTATTTTAAAACAAAGAAAATGTAATTATGAAAGAAATACTGACAGACAGAACAGAAAGGGCATGCCGGTTTTACATCGAATACATGAAGAGAAAAATCGAAGGATACCGGGATCGCACTCCGCTAATCATCATTGCTGATTATAAAAATCAGGACGTTATGGATATGATCCTGAAAGAGCTTAATAATGAATTTAAAAGCACCCACGACTACAATAATTTCGTACGGGAAATGAAAAATGGGTTAAAATCCAGCATAATTCCGGAGGCGAATTTTAAATGGATAAAGGACTACAGTTCTGCTTATTTTGCATGGAATGTCCTTTCAACCATGGGGCCTCAGGAAGTCAACTCACTGGAGGTTGATTTTAACCGCAATCTGAAACCTCTCATTAAGCAAAATCTGATCCCTATCATTCCGGAAAACCAAAAGAAAGCACTATCCGCAATATATGATTGTTTTGATAACTGGGATGTAAATTTACTCTTTAAGACCAAAACACTCTCCTCCTTAAAAAATATCTGGATTCAGCGAAACCGGGAGTTACCAGAACCATTTAAATGGATTGACCTTAAAAATCTTAAGCAATGCGAATGGGCTTTTAAATATGTTATGGAGCATATCAAACCCGATTATATACCTTCATTCATGACTGAAATCAGCCAGGAACAGGTGATTACATTTCTCACTGCTGTACTGTATTCCTGGCCTGCCCACCCTGACACCCGGCGTTTGATGATTCAGCGGATGAAAAAAACATATAATCAAAATGTATTCCGTGAAAATATTACAGGTAAAAAAGTGATTAACACGTACGTCCAGAAGGATATTAAAGAAAAGCTCGATATGCTGGCAAAGAAAAACGGTCGAAAAATTAACGAAGAGCTGGAAGTAATCATTATGAATGCCTGGCATGCAGCCAGATATGCAGAAGATAAATAACACGCATTCCAAATAATCTCAGACAGATATTATCTCCGTGAATCCCCCGCCTCCCTGACCGGTGCGCGGGGATTTTTCTTTTTCACGCTGAGAAAACTGTATGACTAAACCTCATGGCCTTCAGGCCCTTGAACAACCGCTGGCGTCGCTTCCCGACACGCTTCGCCAGCTTATTCTTGAACGTATTCAGAACCTCACCCACTACGAGCCGGTGATTGGCATCATGGGTAAAAGCGGTGCGGGTAAGTCCTCGCTCTGCAACGAACTCTTCCGGGGCGAGGTCTCCCCCGTCAGTGATGTGAACGTCTGTACCCGTGACGTGCTGCGCTTCCGCCTGCGTGGCGGGCGTCACAGTCTGATGATTGTTGATTTACCGGGTGTGGGAGAAAACGGGCAACGGGACCATGAATACCGTGCCCTGTACCGGCGTATGCTGCCGGAACTGGACCTGGTGCTGTGGGTCATCAAGGCCGATGACCGGGCGCTGTCAGTGGACGAACAGTTCTGGCGCGGAGTGATGCAGCCTTACCAGCAGCAGGTGCTGTTTGTGCTGAATCAGGCCGACAAAATCGAACCCTGCCACGAATGGGATATCCGTACCGGCACCCCCTCGCCACAGCAGCAGGCTAACCTGAAGGCGAAGCAGGCCGCCATTACCACGATATTCACTCCCCGTCATCCGGTCTGCATGGTGTCAGCATTGACCGGCTGGGGCATTGAAGAGATGGTGTCAACCATGATGCGCTGTCTGCCGGACCGGGCCACCAGTCCGGTGGCGACGCAGTTACACGGGAGGCTCTGTACTGAGCAGGTCATGTCACAGGCCCGTGATGGCTTTGGTGAAGCGGTGGGGCAGGTCCTGGATACGGCAGAATTATCGTCGTTCCTGCCTGCAACACTGAAAGTCGCGATACGTACCGTGCGTGATGTTGTGGTGTCGGTTGCACGGGCTGTATGGGACTGGATTTTCTTCTGAACGAGTAAAAACCACCGTGACAGTGGATAATTCTGTTTATTTACTGTTTATCAGATGATTGCTTTAATAAAGACACAACCTGTCCTGAGCAGCAAAAGATACCACCAGTAATAAGTGCGTCACCACTGCCGATAGTGCATCCACGTGGCTTGCTCGCGCAGGACATTCTGTTGCCTGTCACTGACACAACCTGTCAGCCTCATCTTTTACAGTAATACCTTCTTAATTAACTAATTACCTGACACGGAGATAATGCATGTCTCAGGCTGAGCGTCGTTATGACCGCCTGGCTGTCCGGTTGTCGCTGATTATCAGTCGTCTGTTCGCGGGGGAAACGCTGAATATGCGCAAACTGGCGACGGAGTTTGGGGTCTCGGAGCGTACCCTGCATCGTGATTTCCGCGAGCGTCTGATTTATCTCGACCTCGAATATCAGAATGGCTGCTGCCGTCTGCTGAGCGGGGGACGACACGAGATTCAGGCCGGGGCAGCAATGCAGTTTGCCCGTCAGTCAGGCACTGACGTGCTGTTTCCTGAGATGGACCACCATCTGGTCAGCTCATTACTAAGCGGTAGGGGCACCCCACCATGTCTTATCTGGCATCAGGGTGCACCCATACCGCCTTCCCGCCCGGGCATCTTCACCCGACTGGTCAGGGCGGTATCAGAACAGCGGAGGATAACTCTGCTGACTGGCGGGTGCCGTTGCGACAGCTTTGCTCCCTACCGGCTGATTTTCAGTTCCGGTGAGTGGTTTCTGGCAGGAGAACACCTCGGCAGGATAACCATTTTTGCACTGCATACTGTTCACTCTGTAATGTTTCACCCGGAAACCTTCACACCAGACGAACATTTCACCCGCATCCTGTCACGCCCGGATTTTTTACAGGCGTTACCTCATTTTCATCTTTTTCATTCACTGCTCGCTGACGACAGTTACGGGCAGATTATCCATAAGGAACAGGTATGAAATTACTCACCACTGCGGCGCTGGTCGCCAGTCTCTGCATTATCTCAGCGCCCCCGGTCCTCGCTGAAAATATCGTGGGTTCAGTCAGAACCTGGAAGTCCATGCAGGCAGATGGCTGGAAATCCGCTGATGGATACGATGATAACCATATGCATAACGCACTCTATCAGGCGGTTGTACTCGACAATTATCCCTGGACGAATCACTTTTTTCTTCGTAGCAGAGATGGAGGCTCGCTTTATCTGGCAGACAAAAAATCCCTGACGGTCAGATACATTGATATAAAACCCCGTGACGAATATCCGCTACATCTCCGGATTATTTATCAGGGCAATAATGAAGGACAGGGCTGTTATTTCGCTGTCGTTGATGACCGGATGGCTAACTACTGGACAGCCGTTGAAGACAAGCTGCTCTATCAGTATCCCGCCGTTGAAAATGTTGATGAAAAAGCGGCTGAACTCAAAAAACAGTTCACGCCGGAAGTCATGATGATGGTAAAGGACAATTGTGTTAACAAACGGCAGCAGGCAGCGCTTGCTGCCCGGCGTACTGAAAAAGACAGGGAACTGCAACAGTGGGTGGCACAGCAGAGTCTTGCTGAGCTATGCCGTCGTACCGGTAACTGCTGACGCAGTCAAAACGATATTATCAGCAAGGGATCAACGTCATGAAAAAAACATACCCGCGTATTGTTGTCACTGTTCTGGCCGTTATCAGTGCTATCAGTGTTTCCGGTTGTGACAGCAAGGAGGATGCTGGCGTGAAAGCGATAGCCAGGTTTAAGGACCTGACTCCACCACCGTTCAGCAAGGTTGTCTCACATAAATCCGATATTGTCCGGGAATGGATAAAGAAGGATGCCTTCGGTACACCGCAATATACGGTGATGAAAACACACCAGTCACCGGAAGGTTGTGAGTCAGGCAATTATTACTACATTGCCGACATGCAGCAGAAAACGGTGCAGCCACTGATGGCAGCCCTGTGCCTTGCGGACAATATCACCCTGAGCTTCAGAATTGAAACCGACAGCTACACGGGTGAAAAATCTGTAGTTTATTCACACGATGGTAAGGAAATGGGGAAACTCTATCTGCCGGAGAATCAGGAGAAAAATCCATGAAGAAGCTGAAAGGCGTTCTCTCAGTTTGCGTTCTGAGCCTTTGCCTGCTGTCACCGGCTCAGGCCGAAGAACAGCGTTACATCAGTATCCGTAATACCGACATGGTCTGGGTGCCGGGCAATATCTGCGTGTGGCAGTTTCGTCTGGATAACGGCGGAAGTGGCGAAGGATTCGGACCTTTGACAATCTCCCTGCGCCTGAAAGATAAAGGGGGAAACACGCTGGCGATGGGGAATATGGCGGTGGCTGCATTTGGCGACAGCGATGCCACCCGAACTCAGGAAGCCTCACTGGAACATGAATGTGTGGAAAACGTCAGTTCCATCGAAATCATGAATGCAACGGAAGCTTCTGATGGTTACCAGACTGACCTGCCGCTGTCAGTGTTTGACCCGCAGTATTATCGTCCACTACCGGTGTCGGTTGCCGGAGGTAAGGCAGGCTGATGCCATTATTACTCGTCCGTTCCGGCCCCTGTCACTTATGCCACAGGTTTTTTGTTTCAAGGAACCTGTATACCTGAACTTAGTGAATTACCTGATGGTCCATTTATGCGACAGCAGGCAGAGGTGGTTGCGGCTCAATATACCAGTGTTGCGATAGAGGACGACCAGGGTACGCATTTCCGTCTGGTTATCCGTCATGAGCGTTGCATGGTCTGGCGAGCCTGGAACGTTGAGCCGGATGGCGGTTACTGGCTGAACCGGTATATCGCTCGTTATGGCCTCCGCAAATTCCCTTCATAACTGCCACCAGCGCATCACTGTTATAAACAAAGTCAGGCCACACCTCCCTCGGGAAGTGTGGCCTTTTGTATTTTGTCGACTGTATAAGGAGTTACCCATGCGATTAGCCAGCCGCTTTGGCCGTATTAATCAGATACGCCGTGATCGGCCTTTAACCCATGAAGAACTAATGAGTCATGTGCCCAGCGTATTCGGGAGTGACAAGCATGAGTCTCGTTCAGACCGTTACACCTACATCCCAACTATTACCATCCTCGAAAGCCTGCAGCGTGAAGGCTTTGAGCCGTTCTTTGCCTGCCAGACAAAAGTTCGCGACCAGAGCAAGCGGGAGCACACCAAACACATGCTTCGCCTGCGTCGTGTCGGTCAACTGACCGGCCATCAGGTGCCGGAAATCATTCTTCTCAACAGCCATGACGGTTCATCAAGCTATCAGATGCTGCCGGGGCTGTTTCGCGGCGTCTGTACCAACGGACTGGTTTGTGGTCAGTCATTTGGCGAAGTGCGGGTGCCGCATAAGGGTAATGTTGTCGAGAAGGTGATTGAGGGGGCTTACGAAGTGCTCGGGGTGTTTGACCGGGTAGAGGAGAAGCGCGATGCAATGCAGTCACTGGCGCTACCTGTATCCGCTCGTCACGCACTGGCGAATGCTGCACTGAAGTATCGATTTGGTGAGGACTACCAGCCGGTCACGGTATCGCAGTTGCTGACCCCACGTCGCCGGGAGGACTACAGCGATGACATGTGGACCGTATACCAGCGCGTGCAGGAGAACCTGATGAAAGGTGGATTGTCGGGGCGAACAGCTCAGGGGAAAAGCAGCCGCACCCGTGCTGTTACCGGTATTGATAGCGATGTGAAGCTCAATCGCGCCCTGTGGGTAATGGCAGAAAACATGCTCGCGTTTTTCGAGCGTTAAACAACCGTTCTGGCATAAGGAGATAGTTTAATGGATACACACAACCCTGAGTTCGCTGAGCAGGCAGCAATTACTGCCTCGGTGGTCCCTGACGAGCTACGCATCGGCTTTTGGCCGCAGCACTTTGGCTCCATCCCACAATGGATAACCCTTGAGCCCCAAATCTTCGGCTGGATGGATCGCCTGTGCGCTGATTACAGCGGCGGCGTCTGGAGCTTTTACACACTCAGCAATAGCGGCGCATTTATGGCTCCGGAGCCTGACGGTGAGAAATGGATGTTGTTCAACCCGATGAATGGCAACGATGCGGAGATGAGCGGAGAGGCTGCCGGTATAGCAGTCTGCCTGATGGCTTACAGCCACCACGTCTGCCGCACCGAGTGTGACGCTATGACTGGACACTATTATCGCTTACGCGACTACGCGCTAAACCATCCGGAATGCAGCGCCATTATGCATCTTATCGACTAAGGAATGCCTGACATGAATACTGTATTATCCCTGGAGTCATCGCAGCCTGAACTCTTTCCGCTGGCGGTTATGGCCCAGCATGGTTGCCTGCTCCCCGCGACCTCCGGATTGACACCTTATGCCCAACGGACCATTCGACGTGCTATCAACCTGCTGGATAAATATCTGCGCCAGCCCGGCATGTCCGTTACCTCAAGCACGGCTGCCCGTGACTGGCTTCGGTTACAGCTGGCAGGACAAGAACGAGAAGTGTTTATGGTGCTCTATCTCGATAACCAGCACCGTTTACTGGAGAGTGAAACGCTATTTGCCGGTTCGGTTAACCATGTCCAGGTCCATCCCCGTGAGGTGGTGAAGTCAGCGCTTCGCTTCAATGCTGCTGCTGTTGTGCTGGCGCATAACCATCCATCCGGTGATCCGGAGCCCAGCCAATGTGACCGCAACATTACGGGCAGGCTTAAAGAAGCGCTGGCATTGGTTGATGTGAACACTCTCGATCATCTGGTTATCGGTTCAGATGGAATTGTGTCGTTTGCAGAGCGAGGCTGGATATGAGGGCACTTCAATGAAATCTACTGACTCAGAGAACGATTCATTTCTCAAGTGGGGTCTGAATCGTAATGTGACACCTTGCTTTGGCGCTCGTCTGGTACAGGAGGGAAACCGGCTGCACTATCTGGCTGACCGGGCCAGTATCACCGGTAAGTTCAGCGAAGCAGAATGTCTTAAGCTGGATGTGGCATTCCCACATTTTATCAGCCAGATGGAGTCGATGTTGACTACTGGTGAAATGAATCCTCGCCATGCCCACTGTGTCACCCTGTACTACAATGGTTTCACCTGCGAAGCCGATACCCTTGGCAGTTACGGCTACGTATACATCGCCGTTTACCCCACTCAACGTTAACTAACTCCACAAGAGCAAATATGAAAACTCTACCTGCAACAACTCCGCAGGCGGCGAAGCTATGTCTGTCGCCCGTGGCAGTGTGGCAAATGCTACTTGCACGCCTGCTGGAACAACATTATGGCCTGACACTCAACGACACGCCATTCAGTGATGAAACGGTAATTCAGGAACATATCGATGCCGGTATATCTTTGGCCGATGCCGTTAATTTTCTGGTGGAAAAGTACGGGCTGGTTCGTATTGATCGCAGGGGATTCAACTGGCAAGAACAGTCCCCATATCTGCGGGCGGTCGATATTCTGCGGGCGCGACAGGCAACTGGTTTATTAAAAAGAAATCGTATTAGCGCGGCACGGTGAACATAGCCTCCCTGATTCACATTGCAGTCTTACTTATTTACTCACTCCAAAAAGCACCTGCCGATGCTGGTTGGTGCTTTTACTTATATGGACGAAACATCATGCAAATTGAAGCTGTAATTTTAACTGGGCACATTATCGCAAGCACAATCCGGGAATGCTGGGCCGTCGTTGTTGATGGTTTTGACGCATACTACGAACAAGCTTATGATCCAGCATAATTTCTTTTCCTCATGAAGGGACGGCTATGGGCAACAGAATGTGGATGATCCGTGGTGACGGCGGCAAGCTCTATGACGATTTTCGCGATAAGCAAATTGTAGGCATCGGCTGGTCTCAGCTGGCTCCATTAGTCAAACCCGGCCTGTCCCGAGCTCAGTTACTCGCCTTATACCAGGAGGCAGATCCATTAACAAAGCTGGGAACTGCGCGTTCTGGTGCATCGCAGGTCTGGCGTTTTGTGAACGAAATCCAAAAGGGTGATTGGGTTATTACCTATTCGCCAGCCAACCGTACTTATTTGCTAGGCAAAGTTACTTCAGACTTCCAGTATCATCCTGAATGGGTGGAAGAGGGGATGGGTATCGCTCGGCAGGTTAAATGGAATACTCAAGAAATCGACCGCGATAGACTGTCTGCTGCTACCAAAAACACATTGGGTTCTACGCTGACGGTTTTCCAGCTTCCAGAATATGCGCTAGAAGAGCTTTTGCAGGATAAGAAACCCACTGCAGATGTAATTACTCAGAATCCAATTGCGATGGATGAAGATGAGGTCGTTTCTGATCCGCTGCGCGATATGGAAATGCTTGCGTTTGAGGGTATCAAAGATCGCATCAACTCTCTTGACTGGGACGAGATGCAAAATCTGGTTGCCGGAGTTTTACGCAGTATGGGCTATAAAACGCAGGTCTCACCTGCGGGAGCTGATCGGGGTAAAGATATTATTGCTTCACCTGATGGATTTGGTTTTGAAAATCCACGTATTATCGTTGAGGTAAAACATCGCAGGGAGCAAATGGGGAGCCAGCAGATTCGCAGCTTTATTGGCGGTCGCCATAAAGACGATCGCGGGCTTTATGTCAGTACCGGTGGTTTTACAAAAGATGCTCGCTATGAGGCCGATCGTTCGACGATACCACTGACGCTCTGGACGCTTGATGATCTCGTCCGTGCTCTTATTGAAAACTATGAGCAAGTCGACATCGAGACCAAGATTTTAGTGCCCCTAAAGAAAACTTTCCTACCTGCCTGAATCTTGCTTTGATAGCCATATCGGTGTTCTACTGATATGGCTTTATACCCACTCGCAATGTCTATTTTTTGTACGGATTTTAATTTGTGGGTATAAGTGAGGGTATGACTATTTTTTCCTGTTTATAAACTACATTGATATCAGTCTGTTGGGTGTGAAATTCGAGTCCGGCCTTCGCACCACATCGTATGCAAATCGAGTCGCTCAAGGGCGGCTTTTTTTGTGTCTGGGATCCGTTAGTTACCTATCTTTCTCGCTATTTTAACTCTCTCAGGGCTAACCAATTCCAACCCATCGCAAACGAAAAATGTTGGTACAGGCGTTGGTATTTTCGGTTCGATATTAATTTGTATTAGCTCAGTCCTGATCTGACAGCTATCTGCCAGATCAGGTTCGGATTAATACATTATATCTGCCCGCCTACACCTTTAAACTTCTCAATAAACGCGACGATCTTCTGGAAAACCGTCTGTTTTTTCGTCTTATATTGCGGATTTAACGGACTGAGTTTTGGCAATGTCTCGTTTAATTCCGTGCCATTTTCGGTGGCGTATTCACGTTTTAAAGACGTGCGAATATAGCGTTTCGCCGCCTCTTCATTGAGATTTTCTTCTTTGATCAATGCTGCTGCTTCACGTTGCTGTTCACGTTGAGCAAAGGTAAAAAACGCGTCAATGATGCTGGCTTTATCCGGCAAATCATCCAGGTTCGTTTGCTGAATAAAATCGACCACCAGACCCTCTTTCGCACGGTTCCCAAGGCTTGAACGAATTAAGCGTTTGACCTCTTCGGTCATTTCGCCCTTACCTTTGTTTTGTCTGTTGTGTTCGAAAATAAGTCCAAGGATATAATCCAGGTTTATTTCCTGAGACTTCAGCAAATCGACCTCAAAAACAACGTCATCCCAGTCAGTGGTTGATTTTTCTTTTTTCTCGGCTTCTTTCTCACGGCGCTGCCAGTCACGAATATCGTTATAGGCAGAACGATAATCCTGAATCTTGCGAGCAGCAGGGAGACGAATTGTTTGCAATTCAGCGAGCTTTTCATCATCCACATAATGTTCTGCTTTGAATTTTTCTACCGCAACAGGATCGCTAAGATCGATTTGTTGCAGGGCTTTCAGCGTGGCAAATTCATCATAGTTTTGCAGGATGTTCTCGGCACGCAGGTATTCACCAAACAGTTTAACGAAGTCTTTCTTCTCTTTTTCACTTTCAATACTGGCAGGGTCAGGGAACCGTTGTTCCAGTTCTGAAACTACTGTCATAAAGCCGCGTTTAGCTTCACCGGTGGTAGCATCAGTAAAGCCTTCCATATACTCTGCATAACTCTTTTCTAACACCACATTTTTGGTGTTTTTGTCACCAAACAGCGTTATGGCATCAATAGTTGAGCGTTCCAGATCCCGAAAAGTGACGATGTTACCGAAGGTTTTCGTAGCGTCATAAATGCGGTTGGTGCGGGAAAATGCCTGCATCAGGCCGTGAAAACGCAGGTTTTTATCAACGAATAGCGTGTTCAATGTTGGAGCATCGAATCCGGTTAAAAACATCCCCACAACGATTAACAAGTCAACATCCTGATTTTTAACCCGCTGAGCCAGGTCCCGATAGTAGTTCTGAAACCCCTTGCTATCAGTGCTGAAATTCATTTGAAAATGTTCGTTATACTCACGAATAGCGGCATCCAGAAACTCTTTAGCACTGCTGTCCATTGCACTGGTATCAAAAGTTTCATCGGAAACTTCACCAATGGCATTTTGTTCTTCATTAGCGGCAAAGGAGAAGATTGTCGCAACACGTAGTGGTTTATAGGTAGCAGATTTATTAGCGGCTTCCTCTTGTAACCGTTTAAACGTCGCGTAATAGGCTTTCGCGGCATCCACGCTGCTCACTGCCAGCATGGCATTAAAACCTTTGGAGCCGGGGTAAGTACGGTGGGTCTTCTGGCGGAAGTTGTTCAGGATATATTGCGTGATTTCCTGAATACGCATGGGATGAAGAAACGCCTGCTGATTTTCAGCCGCACTCAGTTTTTTCTCGTCAGTTTCTGTCTCTAAAGACTTAAACTGTGGCCGCACATCGTTGTAGTCCACCTTGAATTTGAGCACTTTTTCATCACGGATCGCATCGGTAATCACATACGAATGCAATTCACGGCCAAATACGCTGGCAGTCGTTTCTGAGCCTAAAGCGTTTTCCGGGAAAATAGGGGTACCGGTAAAACCAAACTGATAATAGCGTTTGAATTTCTTCTTCAGGTTTTTCTGCGCTTCTCCAAACTGGCTGCGGTGGCATTCATCAAATATAAACACCACTTGCTGATTGTATACAGGCAGGTCGCTTTCTGCTTTCATCAGGTTATTAAGTTTCTGAATAGTGGTGACGATAATTTTGTTATCGTCCTTATCCAGATTTCGTTTTAGACCTGCGGTATTTTCCGAGCCGTTGACGCTGTCTGGCGAAAAACGCTGATATTCCTTCATGGTCTGGTAATCGAGGTCTTTCCTGTCGACCACAAAGAAAACTTTATCAATAAAGTCCAGTTCTGTTGCCAGCCGCGCGGCTTTAAAGCTGGTGAGGGTTTTACCAGAACCGGTAGTGTGCCATATAAAGCCACCGCTTTCGGGGTTAGACCAGTTTTTCGCTTTATAGGAGCTGTTGATTTTCCATAAGATTCGTTCGGTAGCTGCAATCTGGTACGGTCGCATCACCAGTAGTGTCTGGCTACTGTCAAACACGCTGTAGTTCACCAGAACATTAAGCAGGGTATGTTTCTGGAAAAAGGTAGCGGTAAAGTCTTTGAGGTCTTTTATCAGCGTGTTGTCTGATTTCGCCCAGTTCATGGTGAAGTCAAAACTGTTTTTATCGCGCTTTGTGGTGTTGGCAAAATAACGGGTATCTGTGCCGTTAGAAATGACAAACAGTTGCAGATACTTAAACAGGGAATTTTCGCTGTTAAAACTCTCTTTACTGTAACGATGTATCTGGTTAAAGGCCTCACGAATCGCCACGCCGCGCTTTTTCAGTTCGATTTGTACCAGTGGTAAGCCATTAACCAGGATCGTGACGTCATAACGGTTAGCATGAGAACCCGCCTGTTCAAACTGCTGGATAATCTGCACCTTATTGCGCATGAGATTCTTTTTATCTATCAGATAGATGTTCTCAAGACGCTCGTCATCAAAAATAAAGTCGCAAATATAGTCGATATGGATTTTACGGGTCTTATCCAGAATGCCATCGCTCGGGTTATCCAGATACTGCTCCGTGAAACGCCGCCACTCGCTGTCATTAAACACCACACCATTGAGGCTCTGAAGCTGTTCCCGAACGTTGGCCAGCATCGCTGACTGTGATTTTACGGGTATAAATTCATAGCCCTGATTTTGCAGGTCCTGAATCAGTTCACGTTCCAGGTCCGATTCGCTCTGGTAGCTGTCGCCTGTTGGCTCAGCTTTGATGTACTTATCAAGAACGATAAAGTTATTGGATTCAGCAATGGTGTGTGTCTGATGAGTCATAGCGCATCCTTTGTGCCGTCTGGCAAGGACCGGAAGGGGGGTAATGGTGACTTCCGGCGCGTAAAAAATAGTCTATATACTGACCGGGCGTTAAGGTGGCCCGATCGGTAGCAATGGTCAATTAATTACTGACAGTTTCAGGTTTCGGGAAACTGAACAGTAAATCACGGTAGTATTCGTATTGTTTCTGGCGCAACTCGATTTCACGCGGAAGACCTTCAGTGATGGAGTTGGTCAGGGTGTCGAATTTATCGAGTATTTCGACAATGCGAGCTTGCCAGGTGAGTGGCGGTACAGGGATTGGGTATTTCATTATATCCTCTTTACTGCCACGCGGCATTTTTGCTCCTTTAGCATGCTGCATGTTGTATTCAAAGAATTTGTCATCTGCCAAAATCTGATATAGATATCTGGTATTTATTGAGCTATCTATGCAACGAATAACCAATACATCGCCATTTGTTCCACCGATACAATCTGCTTGCCAAATTTTTTTCAAATATGGGCGGATATTCCCAATCAATATATCGTTAGGTATAAACTCCGTTAATTTACCTGATGTCGGTACATGATTAGATAATGATTTTCCTGCTCTGTTTTGCAGCAGATTATCTACGCCAACATAGATGATATGACCTTTATATACTCACTATAGCATTGGTGGGATATTCCAGAGGA